>Ga0265316_10000041_pt1 | contig 137206 bp, 109 predicted proteins | sample 4522metaG_FD_202092 | JGI IMG/M metagenome (GOLD analysis project Ga0265316, IMG submission 202092) | Rhizosphere microbial communities from Carex aquatilis grown in University of Washington, Seatle, WA, United States - 4-5-22 metaG | ecosystem: Host-associated > Plants > Roots > Rhizosphere... | reverse complement strand
GGAAAGGTTGCCTTGCGCACGCAATAGGTGTGCTAGATTCCGCCGCGACTTATGGACAACTGACCAGGTGCCCCGCACCCCACATAGGAGCAAGAAAAGATGGCCACGAAGATTGCAATCAACGGTTTTGGACGCATCGGCAGGCTCGTGTTTCGCGCGCTGTGCGACTCGGAGAAGTACAGCAAGGAACTCGAAGTCGTCGCGGTCGGCGATATCGTTCCTGCGGACAACCTCGCCTACCTGCTCAAGTACGATTCGGTCCAGGGCAAGTTCAAGGGCACCGTCGACTCGAAGAAGTCGGCTCCCGACAAGGATCCCGACATCCTGGTCGTGAACGGCAAGGAGATCAAAGTCGTCAGCGCCAAGACCCCGGCTGAGTTGCCGTGGAAGGCCCTGGGTGTCGACATCGTGGTCGAGTCGACCGGTCTCTTCACCGCCAAGGAGAAGGCTGAAGGCCACATCCAGGCGGGCGCCAAGAAGGTCGTCATCTCGGCCCCAGGCAAGAACGAAGACATCACCATCGTCCTCGGGGTGAACGAGGGCAAGTACGACCCGGCCAAGCACAACATCATCTCGAACGCCAGCTGCACCACCAACTGCCTCGCTCCCGTCGTGCACGTGCTGCTCAAGGAAGGATTCGGACTCACCGAGGGCATCATGACCACGGTGCACTCGTACACCGCCACCCAGAAGACGGTCGACGGCCCTTCGAAGAAGGACTGGAAGGGCGGTCGCTCGGCAGCCATCAACATCATCCCGTCCTCGACGGGCGCCGCCAAGGCCGTCGGCCTGGTGTTGCCCGAGGTGAAGGGCAAGTTGACCGGCATGTCGTTGCGCGTGCCGACCCCGACCGTGTCGGTGGTGGATCTCACCTTCAAGACCGCCAAGGAGACCAGTCTGGTCGAGATCAACGCCGCCCTCAAGAAGGCCAGCGAAACCTACCTCAAGGGCATTCTCGGCTACACCACGGACGAAGTCGTCTCCAGCGACTTCATCCACGATCAGCGCTCCAGCATCTACGACGCCGGCAGCTCCATCGAGCTGAACAAGACGTTCTTCAAGCTGATTGCCTGGTACGACAACGAGTGGGGTTACAGCAATCGCACCGTCGAGCTCGTCTCGATGATCGCCAGCAAGCTGTAGGCGGAGAGGACGCAGAGACGGATGGGGAGGGCACAGAGAGCGCTCCCCAGTCTTTGCAATGCTGTGTAGATAGGGGCCGCGGAGAAATCCGGGGCCCTTTTTCGTTGGTACCGTCGTCTTGTCGGCTTCGGTGGATGCCGGCACGATTGTCGTGAGCGCGCCGCGTCCACCTCGGCCGCGATTTGCAGCTGACCCTTGATCCTCGACGGAGCTTGGCGCAATCTCATGCATCATGATGCGCTTACTGAGGGTTGCTTCGAGTCTACTTTTGGGGGTGACTGGCCTTGGAGTTGTGGCCGCGCCGACGGCATCGGCACAAACGGCAGCGCAGGCGCACGAGGCGGCCGCGCCTGATCCTGCGCTTCAAGAGGCCAAAGCCGCCTTCGAGGAAGCCCAAACCCTCTATACCAAGGATCAGTTCGAGGATGCCGCTGCCAAGTTCATGGTGGCCTTCGACAAGAAGCCGTTCAGCTCGTTTCTCTTCAACGCCGCCGTCGCCTATGAAAAGGCCCTGCAATACCCGAAGGCCGTTGCAGCCTTCCAGAAATACCTAGAAATCGATGCGCAAGCGCGCGACGCCGCCGACGTCAAGGCCCGCATCGATAGCTTGAAGGCGGTCCTTGCGCCACCCGCCGCGGGCGAGAAAAAAACGCCAGAAACGGCCGCGGCACAGGTTCTGCCTGCGATCGCAACCAAGGGTCTCGTCATCATCGACTCCAAACCACCGGGGGCCAGCGTTTACCTAGACGACAAGGCCAAGGGCGTTTTCGCCATCACCCCCTGGCAAGGTTCGCTCGAACCCAAACCTGTGAAGTTGATTGTGGAGGCCAAGGGATTCAAACCCGAGGAGCGTCAGGTTAGCCCGCGCACGGACAAGATCCTCGAAATCTACATTTCCCTGTCCGAACAGCACTTCTTGGGCTGGATCGAAGTGATTTCCAATGTTCCCGGCGCCGACGTGTACATCGACCGCTTGGAAATCGGAGCGATCGGCAAGACGCCCTACACCGGGCACCTCAAACCGGGGAAGCATATCCTTTGGGTCCAGAAGGCTGGCTATGAAGCCACTCGCAAGGACATCGAGGTGGAACCCGGCACGGCGAACACGCACACCGTGAATCTCGAGGTGATTGGCTACGGCACGCTCAAGGCCGGCACCAAGGCCAGCGAAGGCGGCAAGCTGTCTATCGATGGTGCGCCGGTTTGCACGCTGCCGTGCGAGCAACAGCTCAAGCCTGGCGATCACGTCCTGCACGTTCAAAAGGAAGGCATGGAGAACTACGACGGCAAGCTCGCCGTGAACCGCGCCGACACGACCTTCATGGATCTTGGCTACTCGCCCAAGCCTTCGCGGGTCAAGGCCTGGACCTATGCGGTCTTCTCCGCTGCGTTTTTCGGGGGCGGTATCTACCTTGGTCTCAAGGGGAATCAGGTCAAGGACGACATCAACAAGGACATCAAGGATCCGACCAAGCTCATCAACACCAGCGACTCGCGCAAAGACACCGGCAAGTACTACTACATCGGGGCTGACGTCTGCCTGGGCCTGGGTCTGGTGACAGCGGCCTTGGCCACCTGGAACTTCCTGGAGTCAGGGCCACCCAGCACGGCCACCTTCAAGACCACGAACACAACGAACTCTGCCAGCGGCAAGTTCGGTTTTGTGCCCATGGGTGTCCCAAACGGGGCGGGCCTGGCAGCGACGGGGAGGTTCTAACATGCGCTTCACGAAGACACTTGTCCTTGCCGCGGTTGTTGGTTTTGGCTTCCTGGCATGCAATCCCAGCGACTTTAATTCCGTGCTCGACAAGGCGCCAGTCCTTGACCTCGGGACGCCTGGTTCAAGCACCGGGTCGCTCTTCGTCTTGCCGCTGCCGGCACCGGATCCGGCCACCAAGGTCGCGGCTCGCATGTTGGTGTTGCGCAAGGACAGCAGCTACCTGGCTCTGGCAGACTACGACATGAACGGCAAGGTGACCTTGAACGCGGCCAGCGATACCGAGACGGCTGCTTTGGGTGGCCTGGTCTACAGCTCGGCGGTGCGCGCCGATGGCCTGATAATCCTCGGTACGCCAGGCTTCGGAGGCACCCAAACTCCGCCCGGAAGAGTCAGCACTTTGACCCTCGGTAGCAAGGCCGATGGCAGTCCGCTCTTTGGTCTCCAGAGTGGCATCCCGGGCGGCAATGGCATCACGCGTTTGGGGATTTCGGTCGCAGCTGGCAATGTCACGGGTACGGTTACGGGCGCGCCCCCAAGTGACTTTGTCGTCGTGGGAGACAATTCCGTCTACGTGCTTGGTACAGATCCGACCGCGCCTCTTGCGTATGCCGCCTCCGATACGTGTCCTGCGCTTGCCCTCGGCAGCCTGACGGACTTCTACGCGTTCCGGCCTTTGGTCGTCGCCAATTTGCTAGCCAATGCTTTTTTGCTACCCGATGCTTTCGACAGGGACGAGATTGTTCTTGGCGGGCAGGTGGGAGGTCAGGGCCCGGGGCAGGTTCTGTTCATCCAGTACAACGACACGGGCGCACTTCCTTGCCCAGCGAAGGTCCTCACGCTGAATGCTACGGCTACTAGCTTTGGCACGTCGTTGGCGGCCGGAGATTTCGACGGCGACGGGCACATGGATCTTGCGGTGGGAGCGCCGCCGAACCATGTCTACGTCTACTTCGGCCCGCTCGACACGGCGGTCAATCCGGATGTGGACATTGCCGGCCCGACGGGGGCGACCCAGTTTGGCAAACAAATCGCCACCTACTCCCTGCCCGGCATGGCAGCCCAACTGCTCGTGGCGGATCCGACTGCGCAGTCGCCTGGGGGCGTGGGGGAGGTCATGCTCTTCAACGTCACGCGCGGCGTGCCCAACATTCCCACCAAAGCTGCGGTCGCGACGCTGTTCGATTCAAACAAAGACTCGGATCCAGGCCTTCTGGGGCTCAACCTCGGCGGCGTGGAGTTCAACATGGGCCTGTGCAAGCCCACTGGTGGCAAGCAACTCGTGCCCTGGGCCTCGCTTGGCCCCGATCTCCTGACCTTCTTCGCGTACAGCGGCAGCCCTGCGGATCCGCGCTGCTTCGCCCAGCCGTAACCTATTCGCCTCGCACGGCGCGAACCAGGGTCTCGACGCTCGCGATGGGTGTTTCGGGGTAGATGCCGTGGCCCAGGTTGAAGACATGCCCCTTGCCGCCGCCTTCGCCAACCACCTTGGCGACCTGGCGGCGCAGGCGGTCTTCTGGCCCGAGGAGAAGCGCGGGATCTAGATTGCCCTGGATGGCGAACGGACCGGAGGTGCCCGCTTGCAGCCGCGCGCGCGCCTGGCCAAGAGGCAGGCGCCAGTCGATGCTATAGACGTCGGCGCCAACCAGGGCAATGCGATCGAGAATCGTGGTAGCGCCGTTGGGAAAGTAGATGACTGGAACGCCGGTAGCCTTGATGGCCGTCACCAGGGCTTGCGTGGGGCCGCATACGAACTCGTCCCATTCCTCGGGTGAGACCACGCCGAGCCAGGAATCGAAGATCTGGATGGCCTGCGCACCCGCCGCGACCTGGGCCAGAAGATAGGACCGTGTCGCCGACTCGATGAGGGCGAGTAGGCGATGGGCGGTTTCTGGATCGCGGTGGAAGAGCTTCTTGGTCTCGATGAAATGCTTGCCGGTCTTGCCCTCGATGGCGTACGTCGCGGTCGTGAATGGTGCCCCGGCGAAACCAATGAGCGGCGTATCGCCGAGCTTGTCCTTGAGCATGCGGATGGTCTCGTACACGAAGGGCGTGGTTTCCCAGGGATCGAAAAGCCGCATGCGAGACAAATCCTCGGCGTCACGAACCGGCGCGGGCAGACTGGGCCCAAGTTCAGTGAACACGACCTCGAGCCCCATGGCTTCGAGAGGGATGAGCAGATCCGAGAAAAGAATCGCGGCATCGAAGCCAAAGCGGCGGATGGGCTGGATGGTGACCTCCGTGGCCAGCGCCGGGGTCTTGCACAACTCCAGGAAGGTCACGTGGCTGCGGATCTCGCGGTACTCGGGCAGGTAGCGGCCGGCCTGGCGCATGAGCCAAAGCGGTGGGCGAGGTGTCGACTGTCCGCGGCAGGCCGCGAGGAAGAGCGAGTCCATGGCCGCTTTCTACCTCAGCCCGGAGGGCTGTCGATATCCTTCCTGGATGGCCGAACTAGCAACTAGCTTGCCGCGGGCTTGCCGCACAACCGGCAACGGTTGTCCTCGCCGATGACACCAATACAGTCGTCGTCGCTGCACAGACGACGGGTGGGGTCGAAGCCGGACGGGGATTCATCGAGACCAGGTTCATTGAGCTCGACGTCCGTGTCATCCTGACAGTCGGCGGGATCGGGCGCGGGCGAACCCGGCGCACCCGCGTCGCTGGTTCCGCAAACCGTGCACCGGCCATTGTCACCAATGATGCCGATGCAGCTGCCATCGGGGCACAACTTGCGCCCCGGTTTGAAGGTCGAGTCGTTATTGCTTTCCGATGCCATACCGTGGGCCTCTTCGGGCAAAGGTTGGGTCGCTTGTGCCTCCGAATCGTCTCATGATCGCATCGCGGGGCACGTTAGCCAAGAGGTCCGACTCGGGTCCGGATGTCGGTGACCATCCCGGCCGGAAGCAAGGGGGCCATGCGTTGCAGGATCTCGCCGCGCAGGAGGGTCAGGTGGTGGGCAATCGACGAGCTTGATACGCGCACGAAGAGCGTGCCGTCGCGCAGGGCGTCCGGGCGCGTATGTTTACGCAGGAAATCGCCCCCAATATCCGCGTAGACGGCGAAGACCTTGTGCTCGCGCCCGCGCCAGTTGCCGCCGATGTTGCCGACCACGGCTGACACCAACGCCGATGCGGGTTCGGGCTCGCTTTTGCGGCGGCGAGGACGCGACGGAGAGGGCACGGCGGCAACGTATACCCCACTGTCAACACAGAGAACACAGAGAATACAGAGGCCATTCCGTCCTATGTGTCCTTTGTGTTGTCTGTGGCTATTGGCAAGGGCGGTCGTCGGGCGGTATTGTCGTGCCATGCTGCTTAAAATCGTCGCAACGGACGCCGCACCTAAGGCCATTGGTCCCTATTCCCAGGCCGTGGTCGCGCCTGCGGGCCGGCTGGTCTTCTGTTCGGGCCAGATTGCCATCGACCCGAAAACCGGCGAGTTGGCCGGCGCTGGAGACATCCGGCAGGAAACCCACCGCGTGATGAAAAACCTGGAGGCGGTCTTGCGCGCGGCCGGAGCCTCGTTCGCCGACATGGTCAAGAGCACCATCTACCTCGTGGACCTAGCTAACTTTTCCACGGTGAACGAAGTCTACGCGACCTACTTCTCGGGCTCGCCCCCGGCGCGAGCAACGGTCCAAGTGGCAGCGCTCCCACGCGGCGCACAGGTCGAAATAGACGCCATCGCGATGGCGTCCTAAGCCGTGCCGACTGCACTCCAACCTGGGCTATGGCCCGGCAAAGTTAGGCGCTGGTCAGACGACCTTGGCGACCTTGCCGGAACGCAGACATCGCGTGCAGACACGGATGTGCTTGCGCGATCCACCGGCCAGAATATGCACTCGCTGCAGGTTTGGCCGCTGGATGCTCTTGGTCTTGATGTTCGAGTGGCTAACTCGGTTAGCCACCTGTCGCTGTTTGCCGCAAATTTCACACTGCGCTGGCATGGGTTCTCCGAAGGGGGCTAGCATTAGCACCTGTTGATGCTCTCCGCAAGCGCGCATTCAAAGCTACTGGTGGCGACCACTGTTCTGGTCGCTTGTCTGCCATGGGGATGCCGGGGTAAGACGCCGACTTCGGCCGCCGTGTCTCGCGACGCTCGCCAGGAGCCAGCGCAGGAAGCCGCACCCACGAATCTCGAAGGGGTGGTGCAAGATCGTCGGGGCGCACCCTTGCCGGACGTGCTTGTCATTGCGTGGCCCAAGGGCAAGCGCGGCGATGCCGTGGCGCAGGCGAGAACGGGAGAGGATGGCCGGTTTCTGCTTCCCGGCCTGCGACCAGATCGCTGGATGCTGCTGGTTGAGGCCGGCGGTCTGGGCACCTTGGAAACCGAGCGCCAGGTGCCCGAGGATGGGCGCGCGGTGCTCATGCTGGAAGGTGAGAGCAGGATGCTCACGGGCGTTGTCACCGACAGCTCGGGCCGGCGCCAACCCGGAGCGCGGGTGACGCTTGGAAGTCCGGGGCTGCGCTGGACACGCGCCACTGAAAGTGACCCAAACGGAATCTTCGAGGTGAAGGGCCTGGGCGGCGGCCGATTCACTCTTCGCGCGGCGCTGGGGACGCGGGCATCGCCGCCTACGGTGGTCGTGCTCGACGAGATGGCCTTGCGGCCAGCGCACGTCAGGCTCTCGCTCCAGGCAGGGGTGTTCGTTGAGGGCAGGGTGCTCGATGACATTGGACGGCCGCTTGCGGGGGCCACGGTGGATGTGATGGCGATGCCCTCGGATGACTTGCCGGTGTCGGGGCAATCGGGGCGCGACGGACACTACCGGATTGGACCTGTGGCACCTGGCAAACATCAAGTGCTTGCTCGGCTGGAGAACTACGTTCTGCTGGATGCGCCCGAGCCGCAGCTCGGGGCGCGCGCGAAAGAGTCCTTCGACCTGCGCCTGGCACGCACGGCTCGTGTTGCTGGCCGCGTGCTCGATGAGGCCGGTCTCCCCATCATCGGAGTGCAGGTGTTCGCGATTTCCTTGATTGGCGGCCACGACGATCTGGTGGTGATTCCGGGCGCGCTCCCGCTGGCGGCGGAAGCCGCCGAGTTGCCCGTGGGCCGGCTGCTTCGTCCGGGCGGGTTGCGTTCCTGTCCGACGGACAAGGCCGGGCGATTCGACATCACCGGACTTTCGCCAGGCCGGACGCGCATCGAAATCCTTCACCCCGCGAAAATCCCCTTCCGGCGCGAACCCCTGCTGCTCGTTCCCGGCGACGTGCGTGACGTAGGCGACCTGACCATGCTCGCCGGAGCTACTTTGGCGGGCAAGGTGCTCGACGACGAGGGCCAGCCGGCCGAGGGCGCCGTGATTGAGGCTAGGCTTGCGGGAAAACTCGCGCGGCCGACGATGCGGACGATCGCGGATGGACACGGGGAATTCTCCTTGCGGGTTCCCCTCGGCGACTACGCCCTAGGCGCGCAAACCGAGAAGCTTGTCGCGACGGCTCCGCTATCGATCCGCGTCCAAGCCGATGTGCCGGCCGATTCTTGTGTACTAAGGCTGGCGCCGCGACCAACCCAATTGCTACAACCAGGCGCTAAGGCGATGACACCTTGACATTGTCGAAGACCGCCAGCGTGCCGCCGTACACGCCCACGCCGACGGTTCCGCTGTCACCGGTTGGCGAGCCGCCGGTGTCGGTCGCCGTCGTCAGAAGAGCGCCATCGAGGTAGCCCTCGACAATCACTTGGTCGGCAGAGCCTGACACCCGGATCTTCAGTTTGTGCCATTGGTTCTCCGCGACAAACACCGTGGCGGCGGTTCCGAGTCCGCTGGAGTTTCTGCGCAATCCCAGCTTGCCATCGCCACGCACGCCAACCGCGTAGAAATGATTGGGATCCTGATAGCGGGCATAGATCTCGGCTCGATTCGAGCTTGTGGGTTGGCCGAAGGACGTCACCATCACATCCGCTTCGACGGTCATGTCCTGCCAGACGCCAATCGGAGCGTAGGCAATGGTTGCCCCCGCTGTCAGAGGGACAAACACTGAGCTGGTGCCTGATGGACCGCTCACTTTGACGACGTCCCATGGCCCTCCTGTTGATACCCACAGAGCTGCTCCATCCTCGAAGCCCTCGCAGAACTCGTAGCCCTCGGCACTGCATGCGCTAGCGGCGTCGCTCACGTCGCCCGTTTCGTCGATATACAGAGGGGTGTCGGAACTTGTGTCGCCGCTGACATCGACGCTATCCGTACCCGAGCCGGACTCTGTCCCGGTGTCGTCCATCTCGGAGGTGTCTTCCGCCACGCCTGCGCTGTCGGCGCTAACCAAATCGAGGGGTGCGGTGCCGTCTGCGGCTTCATTCGTGCCAAGGGCGTCCTGGCCGCTTGAGCCGCCCGATCCGTGCGCCAAGTCGGGCGCGCGCGCGACCACATCCGATTCACCGAGCTTGCAGCCGATGGTGGCGCAAAGCACGCTCAGGCCGGCCATGGCCAGCAAATTGCGCGTGGGCGAACTCGGCATCGGGACGGTGGTCATCGCCAAAGAGAATAGACCTCGGCGCAACTATAGCCCCGAGTTGGTGCCGATCAAACCCTCAGGTACCTGCGCAGAAACACCAGGGCGGCAATCAGAAGAACCACCACCATCAACAGCATCGCCGTCTGGCCACCATCGGGACTGTCCGTTGCGACGACGCTGCAACCGCCATTGGATGGGAGCGGCGGACAAACACTGTGCCGGTGAGGGTAGATGTCACAGATGCCCTGTTCGTCATCTGGAGAAAGGTCTCGCCGAAGTGTGTCCCCGAGTTCCACGGAGGGATACATGGTTGCATCGGCGACGGCTTGGGGAGGGGGGGGATTGTAGCAGTCAACCTCGGGCGAGCCGGTGTTGTCATTTAGGCGAGGCTGCGCGTCGGTTATGGTGTAGCAGTTGTGATCGAGGCCGAGCACGTGACCTAGTTCGTGGGTCAGGGCGTTCTGGAAATCGGCGGTTGTCGTGCCGACCAGACCAGGTTTGTCCACCAGATCTCCCCACGAATAGTCCACGGCATTGAATTCGATGTCCGCGTCCAGAATCTCGCCGGTCTTGGCGTTCTTGAAAACCGAGGTGACCGCAAGTGCGCTTGAGGGATAGCAATCGGGCTGCGCCATCCCTGCGTCGTCAATTTGAGGGGGCTGACGGCACCAAGTGTCCTGCCTGAAGGCGATCACGTTCCTCTTGTCATAGCCAACGTCAGAGGAACCTTGGGTCGCCTTGACTATGGTGAGGCGAATGTCCGTGCAAGCCAGCGCGGGATAGCTCCACACTGCCGCGGCCTGCTCGCTCGCCGCGACATATTCATCCGCCGTCAATATCTGCGGGGGCCTGCCTGGGTAGACCTGCATGGTCAGGCAAGGATAGTGCCACGCGACCGGCAGCCCAGAGTTGGTCACTTCTCGCACGTAGGCCTGGGCGTCTCGCGGGGCTGCCACGAGGGATCCGAAGGCCAGGAGCAATGCGAGCGTGCGCACGGACATTGGGTCAGTTCCTGACCAGCGCGCGGACCTTTTCGCGCAGTTGATTCAAGGCCTCGGACCGGTGGGCGTCGCCAGAACTTCCTTTTGCGCCCGCCGAGACAACTTCGATGCCTTCCGCGGCCTCGGCCAGCCATTGTTTGTTGCCGGGATCCCACTGCACGTGGCGCTTGCCCTGACCCATGCCGACGACACCTGACTGGCGCAGAAAGAGCAGAGCTCGTTCGCCGCGTGTGAATCTGGCCATGCCATGCACGGTCATCTCGATTTCGCCTACTGTTCCGCCGAGCTGGCGAATCTTGATTCGCCCGTTGTTCGGTGGCGATCCCTTCCAGCTCTCTTGGACGCTGATTTCGATCGTCGAATAGATATTGCGATGTCCGCCATCCCACTCGCACTCGGTGGAAACCACGTCGCCAACCACAATCTGGTCGGCGCTCGCGGTCAACTCAGCTAGATCCATCGCGCGCATCAGCGAGGCCATCGCGACGGGCAGAGCGGCCACGGCGCAGGTCGCGATGGCCATCCATTGAATCAGGCGTCGCGGGCTTGTCATTCGACCACCAACAGTAGCACTAGTGGGTGCCGTGTGCGGCGACATCCTGGCCAAGGTCGCGCAGAACCAAGCTGCTGCCGCGTGCCACGGCCAGATCGGCCTTGGACAACCGACCGTGACGGTTCATCATGCCCAGCAGATCGTAGAGACGCTGCTGCCAGCCTTCGTCCACCTGTCCGTCGCGAAAGCGTCTGGCCAGGACGTGCGGGTTCGGCGCCAGCGCGGCCAGGTGGGCGGATTCGAGAGGCGTGAGCGCGGCCACATCCTTGCCAAAGTAGACGTGGGCGGCTTGTTTCACGCCCCGGATAGAAGGCCCAAGCTCGATGACGTTGAGATAGAGCTCGAGCACGCGATCCTTGCTGAGCAGTTTCTCCAGCCGCCAAGTCAGCACGGCTTCCTCCAACTTTCTGGCCAAGGTTCGCCGCTGCGAGAGGAACAAGTTCTTGGCGAGTTGCTGGGTGATGGTGCTTGCGCCTCGGTCAAAGGATCGGTTTTGCAGATCCTGCGCCAGGGCGTTCCGGATCATGTCCATGTCGAAGCCGTGGTGGCGGAAAAACTTGCTGTCCTCTGAAGTCAGAAAAGCGGACGGCAAGTGACTCGGCATCTGCGACAAGGGAATGAAATCGGGATGGATTGGGCCAAGTGGCAGGCTGGTGGGGGCCTGTTCCTTGGCGCTGGGTTTGAGAAGGATCGGCAACAAACTGGCGAGCGCGTTGGCCTCGCGTCTGACTTCGCACAAGGGCTCCACCGCGACGTCGAGGCTCAAGTTTTCCCAGGCGCTGGCGTCGAAATCCACAGCCGCCTTGAAGCCCAACTTTCCGTCCAGCTCAAGGCCCAAGAGCGCCTGTTTCACTGGTGCGGGCTGCCCCAAAAGCAGCGTTCCGCAAGGCAGCGGCGCACGTTGGGGCGTGGACAATACCAGCGATCCGCGTAGCGCCTGCAGAAGCTCGACCCAGCCTTCGAAAACCAGTGGAACAGACAGCGCCTTCAGCTCGCCCTTTGCGATCTCGATGCGGCCGGAAGCCAGGTCGGCGTTTCCGCGCAAGTTGAGCGATGCCGCTTGGTTGCGCCAAGGAACTAGATCGAGGGCGGGGTGCAAAAGATCGATTCCGCCTATCTTTCCCTCGAATTCGAAGTCAGCGCGCGCATGGTCGAAGATGATCGACGCGTGCACGGTGGCCTTAGCGGTCTCGAGACCGAGGGTACGAGTGGCGGACACGGCAGCGAGCGCGCGCAGAGGCACATCGCGGGCATCCACGGCGATACCGAGCGCATCTGGCCGCCAGTGTCCGGAAAGCAGGGTCGGCTTGTCCGCGGCGTCGAGGCGCTGGATCTCGACGTCCACCTTGGTCGCGGAGAGAGTTCCGGTGAGGGATAGATTCTCGATCAAGGTGCCGCCACCAGGGACTTCCACGACCACATTGCCACCGCTTGCAATGCTCAAGCGCTGGCGGTCGTACTCGCCCGACAGCGCAAGCACGCGCAGGGATCCCAAGCCCTCGGCGTCGATGACCAGGCGCCCAAGCGCCGCCTTCACGGTGCCATCCAGCCTTCGCTCGAATTCCGCTTGCGGCACACGAAACTCAAGGAGGGGGGCGTGGGCAACGGCCACACTGCCGCGCAAGCGCACGTTGCGCGCGATGATCCTCGGTATCGTATTCGGGCCGACACTGCTGCTTGCGGAGTTGCCTCGCTTGGCCGTCGGGCTCGCCATGCGCAGGTTGTCGCCGGTCGCCGTGCCCAGGTACTCGACGTCCAGACCGTCGATGATGACCTCGGAGGGGCTAAAGAAGCCTCCCGGGCCGCGCAAGCGCACGACGACAATGTCGGCATAGGCCAAGGTCTGGGACTCGAAGGGCGGGGCGCCAGCGATGCGCACATCGCGAACGACGATCTCCAGGCGATGGTTGAGGGAGACGCCAGCAATCGAGGTGCGATGGCCCGTGATCAGTTCCAACCGCCGCCGGACGATACCGGGAGCCTTCCACTGCCACAGTGTGATGGCCGTCCCGCACGCAATCGTGAGGAAGACGAGAAAGACGATAAGGCGGCGTCGGCTGAACAAGGAATCCTATCCTAGCCCGAAGCCGGCGCGGCTTCATCACCGGAAGCGAGCTTCAGTGGGCTTCGGGAACGGCGGTCGCTCGGCGATCGGGGCCCTCGAATGGGGCCTGGTAGACCCGGCGGTTGCTGTGGCGTCCATGGGCACGAAGTCGCGCGCCCCGCAGAATTTCCTCGATGAAGTCGTTGTAGTCGAGACCGGCTTGGCTGGCGATGATGGGCAGGGGACTTGAGGGCAGGAGCAGGGGCGAGGTGTCTATATCGACGATGGTTTCGTTGAGCCGTTCGCTGACCAGCATCTCCACACAGGCGGGTCCTTCGCAGCCAAGGGCATCGTAGGCTTGGGTCGCCAGGCGCAGCACCGAGTCGTGACGCTCGCGCGAAAGCCGGATCGGCGCACAGGCTTCCTGCCCGCGTGTCCCCACCGAGCGCAGGCCCGCCCAGGAAGCAACCCGCGGAACCTCCACGATGCCCAGGGCGACGCCATCAAGGATGCCCACCGAAACCGGACGCCCTTGAATGAACCTCTCCACGAGCGCGCAGTCCTCCAGGCGAAACACGTCGTCGAGGGCACTTTCCAGCTCCATCTCGTCGCGCGCCAGCGTGCCGCCCCATAGCAGAGACGCACTTACCGGGCGCACGACCGTCGGAAAGCCGAACGAACCGTGAACGTCGGCCAGCGCGCCTTCGTGATCGCTGCGCAGGATATAGCCGGGGGTCACTGGCAGGTTGAATAGGCGCAGAATGTCTTTTGTCTTGGCGCGATTCATGGCCAGCCCGCAAGCGAGCACGGCGGATCCCGTGTAGGGGATGCCATGAAGTTCCAGCAGCCCTTGCAAGCAGCCGTCAGCGCTGTAGCGCCCGCGCACGGCCAGAAAGGCGACGTCGATCTTGGTCTGACGGAGGGCCACGTCGATGTCCCGATCCACGAACATGCAGCGGGTTTCGTGCCCCATTTGCCGCAAGGCCGTGGCCACGGCTTCGCCGGCACGAATCGAGGCATCGCGCTCAACCGAGAGGCCGCCCAGGAGGACACCGATCTTCTTGCTAGAACTCATCCACCACCGGTACCTTTCATCTGGGCCAGCGTCAAAAAAACGCTGCAAATTGCCGCCGACGCCGGTCTTTCCCACGAGCTTGCCCCACGAGCCGACGGTTTGTGGTAAAGAAACGGCTCTATGACATTCCTCGAAGCGGCGCTTGAGATTCTCAAGCGCGAGCGGAAGCCCCTGCACTACAAGGAGCTGACCGAAAAAGCCACGGAGCGCAAGCTCCTGACCTTCGTGGGGCGCACCCCGGAGGTCACCATGCAAACCCAGCTCACCAGCGCGGTGAAAAAGGCTCCAGGAGCGCCGTTTGTTCGGGTCAAGCCCGGCGTATTCGGACTCTTGCGCTACCCCGAGGCGGTTCCCGAACCCATTGTGGAAGAGGCTCCAGCAGTGGTTGCAGCCGCGGGAAAGCCAACCGAGGGGAAGCCAGTAGAGGGCGACGAAGCAGCACGCGGCCGCCGGCGGCGGCGGGGCGGGCGAGGCCGGCGCAGGGATCGCCGTGCGGGCGACGAGCCGCGCCTGGAAGGTGCCGTCACGCCGGAAACCGCCAAAGAGACCTCTAGCGAACACCAGGAAATGGACGGTGCCGGCGGGGTGGGTGCCGATGAACAAGACGGCGCGGAAGAGCCGAATATCGGTTCGCTTTCCGCCGAGGCGCGCGCCGCGGCGCTGGCCGAGACTGGAGTTCTTGAAGGCGACATCGAGGACGACGAACTCGAAACCAGAGCCAGCGGTGAAGAGGCGGAGGAGGGGAAGTCAGACCTGCCCGAAGTCGACAGCACGCAAGACATGGCGTCGGTGGAAGAGGACGCAGCGGCGCAGCCTTCGGAATCCACGCCTGCGCCAATTCCAGTGGCCGAGCCAACGCCTGGTCCGAACAGCGCGACTTCGGGGTCACAGCCTTCGAGTGGAGCGTCCGAGGGTGGTGGTCAGGGGGGCCGTAAGGTCATGTCGCCCGTGGACGCGGCGATCGAGATCCTCAAGGGACAAAGCCCCGGACGCGGCGTGCACGTTCGCCAGATTGCCGACAGCGCGGTCAGGCGGCGGCTTGTGCACGGCGAGCCCAACGAAGCGTGGCGGGTCATGCGCGCCGCCCTTGCGTCCGAGGCCAAGGAGCGGCTGCGGGCCGGGCTCAGGCCGCGTATCAAGTCCGCAGGAAGCGGGCTCTTCGCCTTGTCGAGGCGAAGCCCAGACGCTGATCTCGAGAAGGCGGAATATGTTTTTGGTGAGGCGCGGCGGGCCTTACGCGAGCGAACCCTGGCAGCTCTCGAGCAGCGCTTGGGCGAGCTCGCACCAGCTTCGTTTGAAGCCGTTGCGCGTGTCCTTCTGCAACGAGAAGGGTTTGGGCCTGCGACGTTCGTGAAGCGCGTCGAGGGAACGATCTATGTCGAGGCTCTGCGTGGACGCGGTTTCCGGCCCTCGCGTTGCCTTATCGCCCTGCGGCCCGGAGTTACAGCAGCGGGCCGGCGAGCGCTGGGTGAATTGCGCGCCGGAATTCGCGCGCGCAACCAGGACGAGGGCCTTCTCCTGCTCGCGGGCCGCCTGGCCGACGATGCCATCAGCGAGTGGAAGCAGCCTGGGCAGCCGATTGAAGTGGTGGATGGCCCAGCCATGGCCGAGACCTGCGTTCGTCATGGTATCGGCGTGATCAGTGCGGCAGTCGCCGTCGATCTCATCGACGCTGACTTCTTCGCCGAACTGACCGAGGGATAGTCGGCGAGGCCCGTGCGGGCCAAGTTGAGTGCGGGCACTCGGAGAACACGTGACCGGGGAAATAGCGCACGCGATGAGGCCAGGGGAATGGGCATGGCTCGGTCGCGTGCCCTATGAGCAGGCGCTGCGCCTGCAGGAACAGATCCGAGACCAGGTCGCCACCGGCACGGTTGCGGAGACGCTGCTGCTGCTCGAACACGAACCCGTGATCACGCTGGGCCGGAGCGCGGATTTCGCGAACGTCCTCGCGTCCCCCGAGGAATTGCACAGAAGAGGCATCGCCGTGGTTCGTACTTCGCGCGGAGGGGATGTCACCTTTCACGGACCTGGTCAGGTGGTCGGATACCCGATCTTTCGCTTGCAGCGTGGCGTTCGCGCGCACGTGAAGGCCATGGCCAACGGTATTCTTGCCACCCTCGGCGCGCTGGGCATCGCAGGCGAGTGGCGAGACTCGCAACCCGGCGTATGGGTGGGTGCCGACAAGATCTGCGCCGTCGGCGTTCACGTCCGCCGCCACGTAGCCATGCATGGCTTCGCGCTCAATGTGAACACCGACCTTGCCGCTTTTCGCACCATCGTGCCCTGCGGTCTTCATCAGGCCGGGGTGACGTCGATGGCAAAGCTTTTGGGAACCACTTTCGAGCTCGAGGGAATCGCCCTTCACGTGTCGCGCGCGTTCGAGCGATCGTTCGGCATGGGCCTGGTGCGAATTTCTGCATCCTCTTCGCGATTGCAAATCGCAAATGAGAATCTGTAAGATACACTCATCATCGTGAAGGTACGGAGTAGGCCGCGCATCGTAGTCATCTACAATCGCGACTTCGAGGGAGCCGAAGCGGATCCCGAGAACAAGGCGCGTGAGGACGTCAAGGACGTCGCGAAGGATGTCCTCCGCATATTGAGCGCGGGTGGCTTCGAAAGCGGCGAGCTGGGCGTGACCAACGACATCCCAGCGGCGATCTCCGCCTTGGTCGAAATGAAGCCAGACGCGGTCTTCAATCTGTGCGAATCCATCCATGGCGACAACCGTTTTGAATCGTTGATGCCGCTGCTCATGGATCTGGCGAACATCGCCTACACCGGAACATGCCCTTTCGGTCTCTCGCTCGCCCTGCGCAAGGAAAAGGTCAAAGACATTCTCCGCGGCTGTGGGGTGCCGGTTGCACGCGGCGGGCTGGTCAGATCTGTCGAGGATTGCGCCCGCATGGAGATCGCATTTCCCGCCATCGTCAAACCCGCTCGCGAGGATGCCTCGGTCGGCATTTGCTGCGCCTCGGTGACGCACAACCAGGCAGCGCTCGAAGCGCGGGTCGCCTATGTCCTTGACAACTACCGCCAGCCGGCCCTGGTCGAGGAGTTCATCGAGGGACGGGAGATCTACGTCTCGATCCTCGAACGCGTGGACGCCGATCCCATGGTGTTCCCCTTCTTCGAGATCGACTTTTCCGACATGCCGAGCGACCGCCCCAACATCGTCTCATTCGAGGGCAAGTGGGTGGAGGATTCGCTCGAGTACAAAGGCACGCGTCCGGTCCGTTGCGAGGGCTTGCCGCCAGATTTGCGGGCCCTTGTCGCGAAGACGGCGCTTGCTGCCTTCCGCGCCGTCGGTCTGCGTGACTACGGGCGGATGGATTTTCGTCTCTCCCCGGCTGGCGTTCCCTATGTCATCGACGTGAATCCCAATTGTGATCTGTCCGATCTCGCCGGCGGATACTCGCGTGCTGCCAAGGCCGCTGGGCTTTCCTACAAAGAGCTGATTCTGCGCATCGTTGAACTGGCCCTGACCAGGCACGAACGCATGGGCACCATTACCAGGTTCCCGGCCGAGGTGGAGATCCCCGTAGACGTTCCCGATACGACGACCTTGCGTGCCAAGGTCCGCGCACCGGCGCCCCGGGGCGGCGCGGGCTCAGCCTGAAGACCGTGGGTGTTCCGGCTTCGCTGACGGGCGAGCGTGCGCCACCAGGGAGATTGTTGATGAGCTCGGGCCGGCACGTAAAGATCCTGGTGGCGATGGCCTTCGCGCTTGGCTGCTCGCCGTTGGTCTGCAAGGGATGCGGAGAGAAGAAGTCGGGAGCTCTCGCCCTTCGCCCCAGCCTAGCGGGCATCACCGTCAAAGCAATCGCGCCTACCAACTTTCTGGGTGAAGAGATCCAGGTCGACAAGTCGCAACTTTCCGCGAAGGTGAAGAAGGTGCTCGAAGACGCGGAGATTTTTGCCGCGCCCGAGGCGAAGCGAGCAGTCGCCCAGGTTAGCTTGGAGGCCGAGGTGTTCAGTGCCGCTGGCGCGGACGAGCCCGAGATCGGCACGAAGGTTCGCCTACGCATCACGGTTCGGCCGAATGCGGCCCCGGTCAGGTTTGCCGAGGACGTTGAGGCGGTTGGCCAGGTTCCGCTACCCAAGGGAGACGTTGAAGATGCGAGGACGGCCTTTCAACATTTGGTCGAGCGAACCGTGGAAGATCTCCTGCAGGCCTATGTGGCTCGGCAGAAGCTCTGGGAGAGCAGTACGCGAGAGGTCGATTTGGCGCTCAAGTCGTCCGACAATGACTTGCGGGTGGAGGCCATGCGGATCGTGATTGCGCGGAGTCTGCGCGAGGAGATTCCCGCGGTCTTGCGCCTGCTTTCGGACGAAGACGAAAACGTCAGGGACGCGGCGTTGGGCGCGCTGGTCGCGTTGCGAGAACGCGGCGCCGTCAAGGTCCTAGCCGAGTCCCGCCAGATGCGCGATGCGCGGGAGATGCGCAAGATTCTCGACGCCATCGCCACCCTCGGCGGACGGGAGGCCCAAGAGTACCTAAGCTTCGTGGCCGAAACCCACGACGACGAGGAGATCCGAGGGATGGCCAAGGAGGCCATGGAGAGGCTCTCAAGACACAGTGAGGTAAGTCGGCCAACCAAATAGGCTTATTGCAAAAACTATAATGAAAACATATAATCATATCATTGGTTGTGGTCAATCAAGTTGTCACTCCGGAGCGCGGAACCACTCGGGACGAAATGTTCATCGGGCGCTACCGGCAGATCCGTCGACTCTCTGGCGGGGCTTCGGGCGAGGTCTACCTGGTCGAGGATGCCTCGAAGCGGAGTCGCCATGCTTTGAAGCTATTGCCAGAGTGGGTGGCATCGCATCGCCTGCGCGGCGAGTTCGCGCGGCTGACTGAACTTTCACATCCGAGCATCGTTCGCGTGCTCGACGCCGGCGTGCTGACGACTGGCAGCTTGGCCGGGCGTGCCTTTCTGGTCATGGACTTTGTCGCGGGCGAAACGCTGGCCGAGTCGATGCTCTCGGGCTCGCCGGCTGATCGACTTAGGCACTTCGCCAAGGCCGCGGAGGCGCTTGCCGATGCGCTGGCGTACTTGCACGGCCAAGGCGTGGTTCACGGCGATATCAGCCCGGCCAACATCCGCTGCGATGAATCCGGGCGGCCAATCTTGATCGACTTCGGGCTTGCGCAGCACTGGCACGCGACAGGTGAATTGTCATCCTCGGCGGTCTCGGGAACGCTGGGGTTCATCGCGCCCGAAGCCCTTCTCGGGGAACGAGTGCCCGCCAGCGATCTCTTTGCGTTGGGCGCGACGCTTTACGATGCGTGGACCGGGACTCCGCCGTTTGGGCTCGGCATGGAAGCCGTGAAGCAGATTTGGCAAGGACAGCCCGCGCCACCCTCCTCTTTGCATCCTGGGTTGCCGCCTGCCTGGGACCAGCTACTGCTTGGATTGATCGCGGCGGACGTGGAAGACCGCCCGTCCAGTGCTCGGGAAACCTTGCAGTCAATCCGCCGGGAACTGCCGGGCAGCACGGTCTCTGTGGAATCAGACTTAGCCGTGCCTTTTCCAGCGGGCGATCCCCTGGCGGGCGTGGTGGTGGGAAGATCGGACGAGCAGGCGATCCTCCGGCGCCACTTCGACCAACTTGCCGAGGGCGTTTCCTCGGCGAGCGTGGTGTGCATTGTCGGTGCGCCAGGGTCGGGACGGCACACGCTGATCCGACGCGTGCTCCGGGAAGCGCGCTTGGCTATTCTCTCGCAGTCCCTGCAGCCCTTTGCTATCGAGGAAAGCGAGTACACGGAGCTTCTCGGTCCAAGCGAGACCTCGCGCGACGAGGGCGCCTCGCTGCCGCTGCAGGAACCGGGCAGCAGGGCGCAGTCGAACCTTGCACGCGTGGCTGGCGAACTGGAGGCGCGCGCCGAGATTCGGCCGCTGTGTTTGGCCCTTGCCGGTTCTCCCGAAGACGAGGCATTGGCTCAGGCCATCGCGAGTGGCTCGGCCAGCGGTCGCCTACTTGTTCTCTTGCCGTGCGAGCGCGAGATCGAACGCCGAGGGAGCGTTTCCATCAGGCCGAGCCCACTCTCTCGCGCGGCCATCGGCGAACTTGCACGTCGCGGGGCTGGTTGCGAACCGCCGCGAGAGATCCTCGATGAAATCGTCACGTCCTCAGCCGGCCTGGCCGGTGCGAGTGCCCTTCTGGTTCGGAGCTGGATCGCGCGTCTGCGCGGCGGCCAGCCCCAGGTCGGCGCATTGGCGGAGAGCGATCGGGACATGGTCCGTTTGCTCGATGCCAGCTTTGCCGCTCTGACCAAGGCAGCGCGCGCGCGTGTGCTCGCCATCGCGCTCTCGGCTGGAACGGGCGACGCGACGGAAGCTGAGGATGGCGGTGAGGCAGAAGCCGAGGCTCGATCGGCCGGCTGGGTGCTTGCAGACGGCGCGCGCCTGCCGAGCGAATTGCACCTTTCCGCTGTCTTTCGTGCTCTTGCCAAAGACACCGATCTGCAAGAGAGCGGGCGGAAGCTTTTGGATGCACTGCCAGAAGCTGACGCAGGTAGGGCCGAAGTGCAGCTCGCAATCGGTGAGCGAGGCAGGGCCGCGGCGGGCTTCTGGCTAGCGATGCGCGCCGCTCTTGCGAAGACGGCATGGAGCAAGGTGGCCGCGTATGGACTCCGGGCGCGCGCAGCCTACCCAGCGGGCGGCACGCGCGAGGAGATGCTCGCGCTTGCGACCGCCCTCGGCATCCTGGGCCGCTACGACGAAGGTCTTGCGTTGCTCAGTGGGGGCGATACGCCGGGCGAACCGGCCGATCTTGTGAATCTTGTCGAGCGGAAAGCGTGGCTTTTGGGTAGGCGAGGCGATCCCGAAGCTGCGCGAGGCATTCTCGAAACAGCCCTCCTTGGCATGGCGCCCGACGGGAAAGGTACTTCGCTGCTACGCGCGCGCTTGGCCCGTATGCTGGTTGCGAGTGGGCGTTTTGAGGAAGCCTTTGCCGCGGCAGAGCCCGCATTCGGCGCGCCCGCCGGGGTCGGGATGGCCGCGCGGGAATCGGCCGTGCTCGCGCTTGCCTACTCGGGAAAGCTGGAGGCAGCCCGACGGCTTCTCGACACCTTGACCTCGGATGCGCGCGCGACGAAGGATCGCTCGCTCACTGCACGCGTGGTCGCGCTGGACGGGCTCGTGGAGCAACTCCTCGGCCGGCCCGCGCAAGCGGCCAGGGCCTACGAACAGGCGGTGCGCGAATACGAGCAGATCCAGGATCTCCACGGCGCAGCAGCCGCTGCCTTCAATTTGGGATGCGTCCTGGCCGAGACAGGGGATTACGCTGGGAGTATCGAGGCGCTCGAGCGTGCGATTCGCGAACTTGGGCGGCTCGGCGCGGTGACCGATCACGCATTGGCCGTCTTCAACGTGGGGCAGCTGTTTCTGGAACTGGGCGATCTGGACGCGGCGGGGCGCGCCGTCGAGTCTTTGCAAGAGGACGCGTGCATGTCCCGCGTCGAAGCATTTCAGGGGCACGCGTGGCTGCTTACAGCGCAAGTTCAGCGCAAGCGCGGTTCCTTGCAGGATGCTGCCGTCAGTTACCACGCGGCTGCCGAGATCTTCTCCCGCCTCGGGATGCAAGCGCTGGGGGAGCTTGCCGACATCGAGCGGGCCGAGTCGCTGGCCCAGCAGGCAGAGCTCATCGAAGCCTGGGCAATTCTTGCAACGGCCGAGAGAGGCGGGCAGGGGGCGGCCCAAGGCGCGGTTGCCCCTTCCTCGCTGCCTAGAGACGAATCGCTGGCCTGCGCTCGCGCGCGCATCGCCCTCTCCGATCCAGCGTCCACTGGGGCCGAGACAGTGGCCCTTGCCGAGTCACTGGCAAAGCGTGCCGGCGAGGCCCAGAAGCTCGCGCGGCTGCCCGTGGCCTGGCGTCTCGCTAGTTTGGCGGGGCAGCTTTTCGCGCGAGTAAACGACGCTCGCGAGCACCAAGCCTGGGACATCGCACGCACTTGCTTTAGGGAGGTCAAGATGAAGACGCCTGCCAAGTACTGGCCCGGTCTCGAGTCCGACAGCGAGGCCAAGGTGATCGAGTTGCGTGCCGGCGACAGCAAGAGCGCGGCGGGACTCGCCCTTCGCGCCGCGGTTCTCGAAAGCCGCCTGCGCCGCCTTCTGCGCATCAACAAACGGCTCAACAGCGACCTCCGACTCTCACGCGTCCTCGAAACCGTTATCGACACCGTGATCGAGCTGACCGATGCCGAGCGTGGCTTTCTCTTGCTCAAGGACAGTGATGGCGAACTGGTGGTCAGGGTTGCACGCAACATGGATCAGACCACTCTCGACGGGACGGGCTCCTCGTTGTCGCGCTCCATCGCCAAGCAGGCCGCGGACAGCGGTGAGCCCGTGGTTGCCGTCGATGCCGCGGGCGACAGCCGGTTCAGCGAACTGCTCTCGGTCAGCGACTTGCACCTGCGCTCTGTCCTGGCAGTGCCACTTGCCGTGAAGGGCCAGGTTGTCGGGACGATCTACGTCGATCATCGCTTGCGCAAAGGGGTGTTTGGCGACGACGAACTCGCCATGGTGCTTGATTTCGCGGATCAGGGGGCCATCGCCATCGAGAATTCCCGCATGGTGTCCGAACTGCGCCGCCGGGAGCAGCAGGTTCAGTCGCTCAATCGCCGGCTGGAGCGCGAGCTGAAGGTCCAGGAGGCCGCGCTCAGCGACGCGCGGGTCGAACTCAAGGAGAGTCGGCAAGCCGCGGCCCTGCGCTACGACTACCGGCAGATCGTGGGGCAATCGCCGTGCATGCTCGACCTCTTTCGCCTTCTCGATCGGGTGACCGACACCAGCCTGCCTGTGGTCATCGAGGGCGAGAGTGGAACCGGCAAGGAGCTAGTGGCGCGGGCCATTCATTTCCACGGACCGCGCAAAGAGCGGGCCTTCGTTTCAGAAAACTGCGCCGCGATCCCGGAAACCCTGCTCGAATCGGCCCTGTTCGGACACGTGCGCGGCGCGTTCACGGGTGCCGATCGCGAGGCGCGCGGGCTGTTCGCCATCGCCAACGGCGGTACGCTGTTTCTCGACGAAGTGGCCGAGATGTCGCCCGCCATGCAGGGCAAGCTTCTGCGCGTGCTCCAGGACGGCGAATTTCACCGCGTGGGCGGAGGAGAGCGGCCCGAGAAGGTGGATGTTCGCGTCCTGGTGGCGACCAACAAGAACCTGACCGACATGGTGGAAAGCGGGAAGTTCCGCAAGGACTTATTCTACCGTCTCAGCGTGGTGCGGTTGCACCTGCCACCGCTGCGCGAGCGGCGCGAGGATATTCCACTGTTGCTTCGACATTTCCTGGAGAAGGCCGCGCAGCAGGCGGGCACGGCGGTCAAGACGATCGATCCGACTGCGCTGGCCAAGCTGTGCCGCTACGGCTGGCCTGGCAATGTGCGTGAACTGGAAAACGAAATCGCCAGGGCAGGGGCATTTGCTGGATCGGCTATCGGGATTTCAGATCTCTCGCCCCACATTCAAACCGGTCAGGATCCCAGCGAAACGATCCGAAACGAGCCTGACAGCTTGCGCATTCGGCATCGCGTCGAGCGCCTGGAGCGTCAGCTCATTCGCGAGGCCATGAATCGATCGCAGGGAAATCAAACCAAGGCCTCCACGCTTCTGGGACTGTCCAGGTTTGGGCTGCAGAAGAAACTGCGCCGGTACAACTTGGGAGCGTAGCCAACTATGTTGACGTTGAACGCATCCAGGGTTGGCAATTCGGTGAGAAAGCTCAAGGAATCCGTGGCAAAATCTTGGCTCGGATTTCGCATTGATGGGGCATGAGGGTTTCCATGAACCGCGGACCAAGAGGCAATCGGCTGCTGAGATGGCTCGCCGGCGTACTGGCTGGGGCTTCCTATCTGCTCATCTTCGCCTGCAATTCCACCTTCATTCCCATTCCGCCACCGAACCCAACATTCACCGAAAGCGCGACCCCCGGCGAGTGGCAGGTTCACACGCCTCCCGATTCGCGCGCCGTGGGAGCGCGCTACTATATCTACAATGTAACGACCGGAAGCGGCCTGATCCAGCGCGCTTCCGTGACGGATGGTTCCATGGACGCCTATCCATTGCAGGGGCAAGTCGGCGACCGCATCGAAATCCACTGGGAACAGTCCATCGCCGATGGCAGCTCCACGATCTGCAGGCCGCTCGGAGCTGGCCTCGTGCTACAGGGATGCTACTAGAGGCAGCGAACGACGACGACTTGACGTATTCAACCGAGGAGGCAGCGGGCGAGGACCGCAGCAGCGACGGCGATGGGAGGATTTGAATCAGCAGTGCTAGGCTTGCGTGCGCGTGTCCCTGGATGGATGAAGACCCACCGGAGCATCTCCGGGGAGGTCGGTGGCTGGCGCGATGGCTAGCCCCGATGTGGGCATGCGCTTGACCTCGTCCCGCGCGATGCGCCAGGCGGCCTGGATGATCCACGAAACAGATCTGTCCTGACGAATGGCTTCCTTTTGGGTTTCCGCCAGCATGCCGGAATTGAAGTAGAGCGTGACCTTGCGTTTCTGAGACACGTTTCTGTTCCCCTGAAAGCGCAGATGGCCAGAAAGAGATTCTGGTCTAGCGGCTGATCTTGGCCTTGAACGGGGCGAAGAACTGGAAGTTGAGGCTGAAGATCCAGTTGTTCGTCCATTCCGGATCGTGGGTGGTGTCGGTGACGCCGTCGCCGTTGACGTCTCGGCCAGAGGCGTTGTTCTTGTAGAGGAGATCGCGGAACTCCAGATTCAAGGCCATCCAGTGAGTCAAGAAGGCATGTGCCCCCACGCCAAAATTCCCTGTCACCTCGGTCGCGGTGAATGCCTGACAAAGAGGCGGCGTTCCTGCGCACCTGCTGGGCATCGGATCCTTGGCAGCAAGATTCACGACGCCACCGCCGGCAAGGACGTAGAAGTCGAAGTAGCTGAAGAGGCTGCTGAGTAGTGCGATCTTGCCTGAGAGGGGGATGAACTCGACCTGCCCAACCAACACATACCCGATGTGGTTCATGGTGGCTTGCGCGTCGGGGGCATACGGCGACTTGATCGTCTCTCCGCCGGGAGCCGGGAGCGCGCCGTTGATGTCATTGTTGAACGAACTATTCCACGTCGGAGTGACGTTGAAACCGCCAACCGCGGCTAGCGAGATCCAGTCGGTGAAATGGAAGGAGAGCTTGGGCATGAGCAAAAGGGCATTGTGGAAGTCCTGCCCGATGGTCACGCCCGCGCCCACGCCGAATTCAAAGCGCTTGTCGCGCAGTTCGAGCCGCTTGCGAATGACGGGCGCGTCCGTGAGGGGACTCTTGCGCTCTTTTTCGGCGCGAGCCATGGCTGGCAAACAGACGATGCCGCCCAAAAGCAGCGCGATAACTTTCCGCATGACTTGTGTCCTTTTCATCATGACGTCAACTCGCTAGCGGGGCGTTCGATAGGAGAACGAGGGTGGAACATACAGCCCGATTGAGAAGAACATCATGATGTTCTGCACGAACTGGCTCTGGGACTTCTGGGAATCCGACTTTATCTGCGCGAGGGTTTCGCCGTTTGCCTCCCTAGAGTCTCGGTCCCTGATCTCGAAGGTGTCCGAGTACATATAGTCGCGGAATGTCAGGCTGAGGGTCAGCCAATCGAGAACGAACAGGCGAACGCCAAGGCCGACGTGCCCCACCCAGTCGTCATTGGTAAAGGACTTGTCGCCGAAGGCGCGTGGGATGATCTCGGTTTTTATCCTTCCAACGCCTAGGGCGAAGGCTAGATCCCAGTGCACGATCCACTTATTGAAGAGACCAAACTTGCCGTACCCAGGTACATACCCGAAGGCTAGGGCATAGTGGTACTTGAGCTTGTTGAGCGTGGGCACGAGGTAGTACTGCAAACCGACCAGCGACTCGCGCTCGGACAGCTCCTTGATGAAGTACTGTCCCTCGCCTCCGATGGAGAGCACGTCGGTGATGTAGTAGTTGAGATCCCCGCCGAACGAGTAGTGCCGAATCAGCGGATCGTTCAGGGTGATTCCCGCGAAGGGGGCGATTTCCAGACGATGCTTCTTGAGGAAGGCCTTGCGTGGCACCACCACGATGTCTTCCCAGGACTTGCGCGGAGCCCCAGCGGCTTCGACGGGCTTCTTCGCTTCCGGAGCCTCGGTTTCGCCAAGGCCCGTCAAGTCCAGATCGAGCCCGCCTACTGGGCTCGTGTCCACTGGAGGTGTTTTGTCGCCGCCAGCCTGGTCAGGCGCCGCTGCCTCTGGCTGTTGAGCCAGAGAAACTTTTGCGACGCCTAGGTTGGCAAGAATTACGATGAGGCCAAGGGCAAGTCGTTTCATGCGTTTCCTTGCTTGGGGGCTGCCTTCACCCCATGACAAAAATCGCTTTGATTTCAGAGGCTTGGCTATGAAGGCAGAGGTGCGGGCAATGTAACACAGGGAATTTCTGCAAATCAACAAAATTTCAGTCGGTGTCCAATGTTTCGCTCGTCGAGAAGTTTGTGAGTGTCCTTCTACCCTTCTTCGACCTGCTCGAACAGAGCTTCTACGAATTCTTCTGCATCGAACTCGCGCAAGTCCTCCACGCGCTCGCCCACGCCGATGTAGCGCACAGGGATTCCGAGCTGATCGGCGATCCCAAGAATCACGCCTCCTTTGGCGGTGCCGTCCAGTTTTGTGAGCACAATTCCGGTGACCGACATCGCCTGGGTGAAGATCTGTGCCTGGGCAATGGCGTTCTGTCCGCTGGTCGCATCAATCACCAACCAAGTCTCGTGCGGAGCGCCCTCGAGTGCCTTGCTGGCAACTCGCCGAACTTTCTGCAATTCCTCCATGAGATTGGCCTTGGTGTGCAAGCGGCCAGCGGTGTCGGCGATGACCACATCGAAGCCCTCGTTGCTAGCTCGCTTGATGCCTTCGAAAATGACGGAGGAGGGGTCGCTGGCTTCCTTGCCGCGAACGACGGGGGCGCCGACCCGCGCCCCCCAAACCTCAAGCTGCTCGGTGGCAGCGGCGCGGAAAGTGTCGCCCGCCGCGAGCAGCACCGATTTCCCTTGGCCTTTCAACTTGGACGCCAGTTTCCCGATGGTGGTGGTCTTGCCACTTCCGTTTACGCCGATGGTGAGGAGCACGAAGGGTTTGGCTCTCGCGAAGTCGATGGGCGGGGCTTCGTTGCGCAGAAATTCGGTGCAGCGTCTGCGCAGGTGGTTCCAAACTGCCTTGGGATCTGCCAGTTCGCGCTTGCCGAGGGATGCGCGGATTTCCTCAAGCAACTTCTGGCTGGTACGGACACCGATGTCTGCGGTGAGCAGCACCTTCTCGATCTCCTCGACCAGGGCCGGATCGATTTCTCGCTTGCCAACAAAGAGCTGGCCGAGTCGGGAAACCCATCCTGCTCGAGTGCGGGCCAGACCAGGCGCAAGCGCAGCCGAGTCGCGCGCCTTTGGCTTGTCCGCCGGTTGCGCTGCACGAGGCTTGTCGGTCGGAAGCGTGACCTTGGGGCCAACTTCGACTCTTACCTTCTCCGTCGGGGGAGCAGACTCGGGCGGTACCCGAGACAACGGTGAAGGAGGCTCGGATGGTGGCGCTTCAACCTTGACCGCGTCAACCTCGACTTGACGCTCGGGCGCCTCGGGCGCGGAAGGTGAGGGGGCGATCTCCTGAGGTGCAACTCCTAGGGGTGCTGGAGATTCGGATTCCGGCTCGACATCCTCGGCGCGAAGTGCCGCCTTCTTGGGTTTGGCGCTTGGCGTTGGCCGATCTTCACCGGCTTCATCTATCTGCCGCTGTCGCGCTCTTCGAGCGCGCCGAATCGCGTAGATAAGTAGTAGGACCGCTGCGACAAATCCACCTGCAATAATCGCTGCTGTGAGAAAATCTGGGCTCGTTCCCCCCTCCATGAGCACCGGACCTTAACAGGGTCAGGGTGAAACGTGCGATCTTTTTGATATTTCCAGGAATGGTGTCAGAGAATGAGTCCATGAGGTGACAAAGGCTTTACAGACCTGGGTGCCAAATGGTACCAATCTGATGTCACGAAGTGGCTAGTATGGTCACGTAATGTCACGCCATCAGGTGGTGCTCGATGCGGATAAAGCGGCTCGAAATCTGTGGGTTCAAGTCCTTCGTTGATCGAACGGTTCTCACGTTCGACGATCCTATCACGGGCGTGGTGGGACCGAACGGTTGCGGCAAATCGAACATCGTGGACGCGATTCGATGGGTCATGGGCGAGCAGTCGGCCAAACACCTACGCGGACGGGCCATGGAGGACGTCATCTTCAATGGCTCCGAATCGCGCGGCCCTGCTGGCCTGGCCGAAGTCTCCATTACCTTTGATACGGTGGCGCTCGCAAGCGACGTTGCGCCCGGTGGCGTGCCCTGGGGCGCGGCTGGACCCGCGGACGTGGTGGTCACACGTCGTCTCTATCGCGGCGGCGAAAGCGAATACTTGCTCGGGGGCGTGCCTTGCCGTCTGCGCGACATCGTCGAGTTCTTTCTCGGAACTGGGGTCGGTTCCAAAGCCTACGCCATCATTGAACAGGGACGTATCGGTTTCATCGTCTCGTCGCGCCCTGAAGATCGCCGCGCCTTGATCGACGAGGCGGCCGGCATCACGAAATACAAGGCCAAGAAGAAGGTGGCCGAGCGTCGCATGGAGGCCACGCGCCAGCACTTGCTGCGCGTGACCGACATCATCGGCGAAATCGAAACCCGGCTGCGATCGCTGAAGCTGCAAGCGCAGAAGGCCGAGCGCTACAAGCGCTACAAGGCCGAGCTCAAGGATCTCGAACTGTGCCTCGCCACGCAGAAACACCTAGGATTGCTGGCCGAACAGAAATACCTTGTGGCCGCGCACGCGGCCTTGCACACCCAGCACGCGGATGAGACCAGTTCCTTGGTTACCGAAGAGGCAAGTGTCGAGGCCGAGCGGCTGGCCCTTTCGGAAGATCTGAGCGAGCTTTCCCGGGCCAAGGAAGAACTGTTCGCTCTCGACAACAAGGCGCAACTGTCAGCCCAGCGCGCGGAACACCATCAGGATGAGTCGGCGATGCTGGTCGTGCGTGCCGACCATGCTCGCAAGGAGAGCGACGCGCTCGCCCTGCGCACGTCCCAGAACACGGAATCTTTGACCGCCATCGAGAGTCAGGTGGCCATGCTCGACGCCGAGGCCGAAGCAAGAATCCAGGCGCTCGAAGCGATGGAGCAGACCTGCGCGGAGGCCAAGAGCGAATTGGCCACGGCGCGACGGCAACTCGATCAATCGGTGGCCGGTGGCGGCGCTGCCCGCACCCGCATCGCACGACTGGAATCCGATGTCGAGTCGGCGCGCGTCCGGGCCGAGGATTTGGCCCGCCGACTGGAAGAGTTGCTGGGCGACGAATCCTCGTCGAGCGAGGCCTTGCTGCGCATGACCAGCGAGGCGTCCGAGGCCGGCGAACGCATGGGTGAGTTGCAGGCGCGCGCCGAAGTTCTAGTTGAGAAGAAGTCGCAGTACGAAGGCCAAACCGCCACCTTGCGCGGTGAGGTCGCGCGCGGCGAGATCGAACTCGAAACCCTGCGCGAGGAGGCACACCGACGGCGGTCGCGGTTGCAGTCGCTGGCCGAGATTCAGGAGCGCTACGAGAGCTTTCAGCGCGGCGTACGCGCCATCATGCAGAGGGTTCGCGAAGACCATGCCAGGCCCGCGGGCGAGCAGGGGACCGATGTCGCGGGCGCGACGTGGACGACCCATGGCGTGCGCGGCCTGGTTGCCGACATCGTTCAACCGCCGCCCGAGCTGGAAACCGCCCTCGAAGCGGTGCTGGGCGAACGCCTTGGCAACATCATCGTCGAATCGCATGAAGTCGGCGTAGAGGCCATCGACTTTCTCAAGGAGCAAAGCGAGGGCCGTTCGAGCTTCATTCCCCTGTCATTGCGATCGTCGAACTCGTCCGGAACGGTCGTCTATGATGCCATGGGTGGCGCAGCTGTTGAGGACACCACCAGCATGGTGCCGGTGCCCGCGGAATGGCCGAGCGGCGAGGGAGTACGCGGGCCCATGCTCGAACTCATCGGATTCGACAGGCACTACGATCGCATTGCCAGCTACCTCTTGGGCGACGTGATCGTCGTCGAGGATCTGCGCAAGGCGCTGGAGTTGTGGCGGCAGACCAAGACCGAGAAAACCCTGGTGACGCTCGACGGAGAGGTCATCGATCCCCACGGCGTCGTGACCGGGGGCTCGCGCGAGTCGGCAGTGGCCGGCGTGCTTTCACAGAAGCGCGAGATGCGCGAGCTGGAAGAGGTGGTGGTCAGGCTCGACCAGGACTACCAGGCCGCGCTCGATCGCCACGTGGTCAACAAGCAAGCCCTGGCCGAAACCATGACCGCGCTCGATGAAACTGTCGCGGCCATAAGGCGAGACGAGCTTGAACTTGCCGCCCAGAGAAAAGATGCGGATCGTCTCGCACGCGAGCAAATCCAGGTGGAAGCACGTCGCGTGCAGCTCGCGAACACCATCGAGAGCTTGCGCGTTTCGGCCAGCCAGAATCAGGTGCGCATCGAAGATGCGGCGACCCAGCTAGTGACCGAGCTGGATGCGGCGGTGGAGCACGAGGCCAGGGCCGAGGGGCTAAGAGGCCAGGTTGACACACTTGCCGAAAAAGTGGATGGCTTGCTCGCCGAGCTTTCCACCGTCAACGTCGCGGCGGCGCAGGCGGGCGACCGCAAGCGCATGGCGCGAGAGAACGTGGATCGGTTGCGGCGGGAAATCGCCGATCACCAGGCCAAGCGCACCCAGCTCGACGAAGATGCGTCGAGGGATCTCGCTCGTGCCGAGTCCTTGCGCGCCCAGGCTGAGCAACTCCGCCAGGAGGCGTCGCTACTGCAATCCGAGCTTGCCGAGCGCTCCCGCGCCTACAGCGAGCGGCAGAGCGCAGCCGAGGAACGCAGTGGTGTGCTCGCGCGGCGGGATGCCGATCTCAAGACCATTCGCTCCCACGTGGCGCGACTGGCGCAGGAACTTGGCGCGTTCGATTTGCGCTGCCAACAGGTGGCGATGCGCATCGAGGGGCTCGATGAACAGATTCGAGACCGCTACCCAGAGATCGGTAAGGTCGCCGACGTGGTGACGGATTATCACCTGCGCGGACTCTCTGGAGAAATCGAGGAGAGCCGGGTGCGCGAGTTGCGTGGTCTGGTCGAGCGCATGGGCGACATCAACCTGACCGCCATCGAGGAATCGGCGGAGTTGCAGCAGCGCTACGACTTCTTGACCATGCAGAAGGCGGATCTGGAATCCGCCATGAGTCGCCTCGACACGGCGATCGACAAGATCAACCGCGCCTCGCGCAAGCGATTCCGCGACGTCTTCGACACCGTGAATGCCAAGTTCCAAGAGGTGTTTCCGCATCTCTTCGGCGGCGGCAAGGCCCATCTGGCCCTGACCGACGAGAGCGATCTGCTGGAAACTGGCGTGGAAATCGTGGCCAATCCGCCGGGCAAGAAGATGATGCAAAACATCGAGCTGCTGTCAGGTGGAGAAAAGGCCCTGACGGCAGTGTCCTTGCTCTTCGCCATCTTCTTGGTCAAGCCGTCGCCGTTCTGCGTGCTCGACGAAGTGGACGCTCCGCTCGACGAGGCCAACGTGGGCCGCTTCAACCATGCCGTGCGCGAGATGACCGACCAATCGCAGTTCATCATCGTGACGCACAACCAGCGCACCATGGAGATCGCAGATCGCCTGTGCGGCATCACCATGGAAGAGTCCGGCGTGTCCAAGCTCGTCGCGGTCAATCTGCGCGACAGGAAGCGTGCCCCCGCGCCCGCGGACCCGCCGCAGTCCGTGCTGCCATCCGACAGCGGGGATTTTGGACAACCTGCGTCGGCATGATCGTAAAATGGATCCTCTGATGGTCGAGTATTCTGACTCCCGCGGCCTCTTATCCATCGCGCAGGGTTGACGGCTTCACACTCTCTCAATACACTCACCACCTCTTTGACGGGCTCCGCGTTCGCGGTCAAACCGTCGCTTGGAAAGGAGCAACATGGCTACCCACATTACCGACGAATGCATCAATTGCGGCGCTTGCGAGCCCGAGTGCCCCAACGACGCCATCAGTGAAGGCGACAGCCTGTACATCATCGACGCCGCTCGCTGCAGCGAGTGCGTCGGGTTCTTCGATCACGAGGCTTGCCAATCGGTCTGCCCGGTTGAGTGCTGCGTCCCTGATCCAAGCAACACGGAAACCGAGGAAGTCCTGCTCGAGCGCGCCAAGCAGCTTCACCCGGACAAGAACCTGCCCGATCTGGCCGCCCTGCCGGCCAACCTGTCTCGCTTCCGCAAGGCGTAGACAACGTCGAAGCAATCGATCAGGGGCTCTGAAACCGGCCATCGGTTCAGGGCCCTTGTTCATCTCTGGGCAGGCGATCGGGGTGCGTCTCCACGCGGTGCAGCCGCACAAGGTTGCTCGTGAAGTCGAGAAAACGCTGGTGGCGCCAACGATCGTAGAATCCTGCTAGCAACTTGTCGCGGGCCTCTTCGAACGCGATGTTTTCCGCCGGTTGCTCGCTGATGTAGCGGGCGATAAAGCTACCATCTTCGTTCACCACAAGTGGCGTCGTGTCGCCGGGCGCGCGCAGCTTTGCAACTTCGGCGCCGACGTCCTTGGCCAGCGGCCGATCCGTGCTCTGGAGGAAGCGCTTGAACACGACGGATCGTTTCGACCAGATCGGATCGCGCGCGACGGCTGCAAATTCATCGAGTGTCTTGGTCGCATGTTTCTTCAAGTAGAGGGCAAGCTCTCTGGCGGTTTGCTCGCGCGGTTCCCGATCCTTTTTTTGCATTCGGGCGCCGGTATAGACGGCGAGGAGTGCGACTTCCACGAGCCGAGAGTGCACGAAGTATTCCCGCGTTCGTTCGTAGAGGGGTCGAAGATCGCTGTCGGGCACGGCCTCGGGGCGGAGGCTCGGCTCAAGCTCCTTTTCGAGCAGGCGCTGGACGAGAGCACTTTGCACATCCGGGTCCGAGACGTTCGCGAGGGTGAAGCCGCGCGAGCGCGCGTGCTCGGCCAGGAAATAGGAGTCGATCAGAGACTCCAGAGCGACGCGTGCGGGTTTGCTTGACCTTTTTGCTTCGGCATCGATCTGTTTGGCGAAGATTGGAACTTGGCCCACCCTTGCTACCACATCGCCTAGATCGGCCGACGGGGAAGGCGTCCATTCCTGCTCGGCGATTTGCCTAGGCGAGGAGCAATTCGCGAGCGATAGCGCGACAAGAAGTGGAGTGCGGCAGCGCACGTCGCGATGGTAGCAGAATCGGGGATCTGGCGGGCGGGCAAGCGTAGCTATCCCACGCATACGCTGCTAGGTTGGCGTCCTTCATGATGTCATCCCAAAGTCCCCGTTTCGTGGTTGCGATCGACGGTCCCGCGGGCGCGGGCAAGTCAACCGTGGCCCGCGCGCTGGCGACCCGTCTTGGCTACACCTTTCTCGACACGGGCGCGCTCTATCGCACGGTTGCCCTGGTCGCCCAAGGCAGCCAGATTCCTTGGGACGATGGCCCTCGGCTGGGAGCGCTCGCCAAGGCGCTGGAAATCGTCTTCGTTCGGGATACAGCCCGAACCCGAATCCTGGCCGATTCGCGCGACGTGACGGATGCTATTCGAAGGGCCGAAATTTCCGAGGGCGCCTCGCGCGTTTCTGCGCTGCCAGAAGTGCGGGCCGAACTTTTGGACATGCAGCGAAGGGTGGCGACCCAGGGCAGCGTCGTTGCAGAAGGGCGGGACATCGGAACTGTCGTTTTCCCTTCGGCACAGGCAAAGTTCTTCCTAATCGCGAATCTCGAGACGCGCGCGCAACGACGAACCTTGGAATTGCAGGCTGCGGGACGCCCTGCTGTTCTTGCCGCGGTCTTGGCCGAGATGCGCGCACGCGACGCGAGGGATAGTGGCCGGGCGGTGGCGCCGTTGCGCCGCGCTGACGATGCCATCGAAATCGATTCGTCGCTCGCGACACCTGACGAAGTCATCGAGCGCATGGCTGCAATCGTCCGTGCGCGTGGTGGATAGCGAGCGGTGTGGCCCCAATCCGGCCTGCGCCGCGAAGCGTAGCGCTCCGGGCCAGAGATCCCTTCATCCGTTGACATGCGGGATTCGTGGCGGTAGTTTTCGCCGCCCTTCGCTAATCCCGATGGTCGGGGTGGGCGATGACAAAACAGTTGCCGGGTCGCGCGAGGGGCGCCGCTTCGATCCGGACCAGCCGATTCACAAGAATCGCGTTGTTAGCGTTACAAAGGATACTCATGGTTGCTGTGCCTTCGTCTTCGGATACCACCTCGGACATGGAAGATAGTTTTGCTGCGCTTTTCGAGGAGTCGCTCAAGCGCGATGAGGTGAAAGAGGGCGAAATCGTCAAGGGCAAGGTTATTGCCATCGGCAAGGACAATGTCGTCGTCGACATTGGCTACAAGTCCGAAGGCACCATCGCCGCCTCGGAGTTCATCGTCGACGGACAGATGACCATCAAGGCCGGCGACATCATCGACGTCTTCTTGGAGAGCCGCGAGGATGAGAACGGTCTGTGCATCGTCTCGAAGGAAAAGGCGGACCGTCTCAAGGTCTGGGACGAAATCTCCGCCGCGTGCGAGCGCGATGAACTCATCGAAGGCGTCATCAGCACGCGCGTGAAAGGCGGACTCTCGGTCACCATTCGCGGCGGGGTGAAGGCGTTTTTGCCTGGTTCGCAGGTCGATCTGCGCCCTGTGCGCAACCTCGACAACCTGCTCGGCAAGAGCCACCGCTTCAAGGTCATTAAGTTTAACAAGAAGCGCGGCAATATCGTGCTGTCGCGCCGGGTGCTTCTCGAAAAAGAGCGCGCCGCCCTCAAAGAGCAGACGCTCGACAAGCTGAAGGAAGGCCAGATCGTCGAGGGAATCGTCAAGAACCTCACCGAGTACGGCGCCTTCATCGATCTCGGTGGCATCGACGGCCTGCTACACATCACGGACATGTCGTGGGGCCGCGTGACTCATCCGTCGGAGCTGTTCCAGGTCGGCGACCACGTGCGTGTCAAGGTGCTCAAGTTCAACACGGAAACCGAGCGCGTGTCGCTGGGCCTCAAGCAAATGATGGAAGATCCGTGGACCCACGCCCAGGCGAAGTACCCGCCGGGAACCGTGGTGCGCGGCAAGGTGGTTTCGCTCAAGGACTACGGCGCCTTCATCGAGATCGAGCAGGGCATTGAGGGCCTCATCCACATCTCCGAGATGTCGTGGACCCGCAGGGTGAAGCACCCGTCGAAGATGCTGGCCATCGGCGACACCGTCGAAGCCGTGGTACTGGACATCGATCCGACCCAGAACCGCATCAGCCTCGGCATGAAGCAGCTTGAGCCCAATCCGTTCGCGTCGCTCAAGGAAAAATATCCGCCCGGGACCGTGGTCAAGGGCATCGTGCGCAACATCGCCGACTTCGGCATCTTCGTGGAAATCGAAGAGGGCATCGACGGCCTGGTGCACGTGTCCGACTTGTCCTGGACCCAGCGGGTGAAGCACCCGTCCGAGCTCTACCAGAAGGGCGACGAGGTCGAGGCCGTGGTGCTCAACATCGAGTTCGATGGCGAAAAGCCCAAGGTGTCGCTCGGTATCAAGCAGCTCGTGCCCGATCCATGGGATCGCATTCCCTACGACTACCCGGCGGGCAAGATCGTCGAGTGCAAGGTGCTCAAGGTGCTCGACTTCGGCGCCTTCGTCGAGATTGAACGCGGTATCGAGGGGCTCATCCACGTCTCCGAGTTCTCCGACGAGCGCGTCGAGGATCCCAAGCAGTTCGTCAAGATTGGCGACGTGCTCAAGGCCGAGATCATTTCCGTCGACGGTGCCGAGCGCAAGATCGGCCTGTCGTTCCGTGGTGCCACGCGCGCCGAGGAAGTGGCGGATGCGCAGGGCTTCAGCGCGGGTGGTCCCACCGCGACCCTCGGCGATGTTATGCGCGAGAAGCTCGCGGCACTGACGCCCAAGAAGTAGTTCCGGCGTTCGCACAGAGCGCGTGAGTGCCAGTGGCGTGCCGCGTGGGCTTTGCCCGACGGCACTCAACGCGGGAGTTCGAAAGAACCCTCCCAGGTTCTTACTCAGATGACGGCCTGGCCGATAGTGATTCGGCTAGGCCGTTTTCTTGTCTGGCGAGCCACCCGGTGCGAGCCACGTCGAGATATCGGCCACCACGGCGTCAGCCTCGGGGTCGAGAAACATCTCGTGGAAGACCTCGGGATAGTTGCGAACCTCGACGATGGGGCCGGCCTCGCGGGCAAGGGTGAGGTTGACCTCGTTGGCCACGATACGATCGCTGCCGGCTAGTACCATCAGGGTCGGCACGCCTAGTTCCTTCGCGCGCAGGCGGATGCGAGCTTGCGCGCGAAGGGTGGCCATGAACCACCCGGCGGTCGCCACGTGATGGACCAACGGATCTTTGTCGAAGCCCGCCAGCACGAGGGGATTGCGCGAGACGTTTTCAGCGGTGAGCCCGTTCGGCATGGTGAGGGTAGGAAAGACCCGCGCGGCAACATTGGCCGCCATCTGCTTGGGGGCGGAAACCTTCATCTTCAACTTCAACCAAGGCGAAGCGAGAATTAGCCGATCTGGCTCTTTCGTCTTGGCCCTGCTCAGAACAAACGCCAGGGAAACCGCGCCACCCATACTTTGGCCGAGCAAGACCCAGGGCTTTCCCGCATCTTGCTGCCGAGCCCAATCGACGACGATGGCGAGGTCGTCGACGTACTCGTCGAAATCGACGACGTGACCGCGGCGACCGCTGGAATGGCCGTGGCCGCGGAGGTCGAACTGGGTGACGGCGATGCCGGCGGACGCGAAGGCTGTGCCCACGTGGCGGTAAAGTCCGCAGTGCGCGGAGTAGCCGTGGACCATGACCAAGGAGAGCCGCGTTTCACCCCGCGCTCGATAATGCTCGACGTGAATCGTGCAGCCATTGCGTTGCACCGAGGTCTCAATGTCTGGCTTCGAGCCGGATTCCATCAGGCGGAAATAGCATGGACTCTGCCGCTCTGGCGAATCATAGTGCCCGGCCGAAGGCCATGCGGATTTCGGAAATCTACGCCAGCATCCACGGCGAATCGCAGTACGCGGGCCTGCCTTGTACGTTGATTCGCACCACGGGCTGCGATCTGCGCTGTACCTACTGCGACACCACCTACGCCTTCGTCGGCGGACGCGACATGACCGTGGACGAGATTCTGGGCGAAGTAAGACGCCACGCCTTGCCCTTCGTCTTGCTCACTGGGGGGGAGCCGATGCTGCAAGAGGAGATTGCCTCCTTGGCCGAGCGGCTGATCTTCGAAGGGTACAAGGTGGCGATCGAGACCTCGGGGGCGCACTTGCTCGATGGCCTACCGGCAGGCGTTCTGCGCATCGTGGACATCAAAACGCCGTCCTCCGGAGAAGTGGACCGGATGAAGTGGCAGGTGCTCGATGAACTGCGCCCGTGCGACGCCGTGAAGTTTGTGCTTTCGGACGAACACGACTACCGCTGGTCGGCCGGCCACGTGGTTCGGCTCGATCTTGCCAAACGAACCGAAGTGCTCTTATCGCCCTCGCATGGCCGGCTGGACCCACGGGATCTAGTCGCGTGGATCGTTCGCGATCGGCTTCCAGTCCGGGTGAACCTGCAGCTGCACAAATATGTATGGGGGGCTGACACAAGGGGGGTGTAACCGACTTGGGCAAGGTGCTAGGGTGGGGCTGCGCCTTGCCCGCATTTTCTACCCACCGAGTCGGTTCTTGCGCCCTAGCCAGTCGCGGTTCCTCGCTGTGACCGACGCCATACTTTCGGGGTTGACTTGGCTGCTTCGATCCTGCTAGCGTCCGGCCGCGTCTCGTGGGCTAACCTATCGAGAATGCTTGGAAAAGGCAAAGAAACCATAGGCGGCTTGAAAGGATTCTTGGTCACAATGGGTACTTGCATCGCGGTGCTGACGGCTCCCGGGTGCGCTACGCGTGCCAAACGGGATCCCGATCAGGCGCAGGTGCGCTTCCAGCTTGCCGTCGGGTACTTTCAAAACCATCGCGATGAGGCCGCCATCGAGGAGTTGCAGAAATCCATCGAAGCCGACCCGCAGAACGCCGAGGCCTACAACATGCTGGGCCTCATCGCTCTGAAGCAGGCCTATGACTACGGGGCGCAGGCCGAGACGGTTTCTTGTCTCAAAGGCGCCGATGAGCAGTCCGTCCGTGGCGAAGAGAACCGCAAGTTGCGCGACGCCGAGACGAGCTTCCGCAAGGCGGTCGAACTTCGCGCCAACTTTCCCCAGGCGTGGAACAGTCTGTCGGCGGTCGCGCTATTGCTCAGGGAATGGGATGAGGCCATTGCCGCGGCCGAGAACGCCCTCAAAGATCCCACCTACGATTCGCCGGTCTTTGCGCGCGCCAACTTGGGCTGGGCCTATTTTCACAAGAAAGACCTGCAGAACGCGTGGAAAGAGCTCTACGAGTCGGTGTCTCGCGCATCGGCGTTTTGCGTGGGCCGCTACCGGCTGGCCAAGGTCTACGTCGAGCGCGGGGAAGTTGATCAAGCCGTTGATGTCATCGAGCCGCTCATTGCCGACGGCAAGCGCTGCCCCATCCAAGAGGCCTTTCTTCTCGGAGGGCTTCTGCACGAGCGGCGAAAGAATTCTGAAAAGGCGCGCGATCTGTTTCGTGCCTGCGCGGAGATGTCCCCTAGAAGCTGCGTGGCCGATGAATGCAGACGGTACGCACAGATGATCCAGTGAGGAAGGTTCTGGCGAATGGAAACAGTGAACTTCGGCACATTCCTCAAAGAAGAACGCGAGCGACGGCAAGTCTCGTTGGCAACGCTTGCTCAGACGACGAAGTTGTCGGTCTCCGCGTTGAAACTGATGGAGGCCGGCAATCTCGACGACTTGCCCCCGGACGTGTTCGTTCGTGGCTTCATTCGTTCGTACGCCAAAACCCTGGGCATCTCGAGCAGCGAGCCGCTTGGGCTTCTGGATCAGATTCTGTCCGAACGCCGTCGTGCCGCTGAGCCGCCAATGGTCGTAGCCAGCCGCCCGAATCGAAAGCCCGGCTTGGACAAGCCTATGGCGGCGGAACCGCAGGTCGAGGACGAAGCTCAGGCGCCACGCCATGGCATTGGACTCGCGGTGTTCGTCATCATCGTGCTGCTCATCGCAACCATCACGCTCTCCCTGTTCTTGCGCCAGCAACCCCAGTCCGGCGAAGGGTTGAGCATCGAGGACGGCGTCTCGTCCTCGCTTGAGGCGGCTCGTCGCACCTGACAGCATCGAAAGCCTCGTTTCGTGAGGCAAGCCATTGTCACGCCTGCCATCGTGCTTCGCCGCGTGGCCTACGCGGAGGCGGATCTTGTGGTCACCTTGCTAGGAAGCGAAACTGGACGAGTGTCGGCGCTTGCGCGCGGGGCGCGCAAGAGTTCCCGCCGATTTGCGGGTGGTCTTGGCATGGCAGCGACGGGCGAGGCGAGGTTTCACGAGCGGACTGGCGCGGATCTCATGGTTCTCGAATCCTTCGATGCGCGCGACGACCGCGCCGGCCTTGCAACGGATATCGCGAAGACAGCGCACGCGGCCTATGCCATCGAACTCTGCGACCGGCTTTGTCCGCCGCGGCAGGCAGAGAAATCCGTGTTCGCATGGCTCGATGAATTCCTCACCCGGTTGAATTCAGGAGCGGCGACCGCCGAACGCCTGCGCGTCTTCGAACTTGGCCTTTTGCGCGGACTTGGGATCGGCCCGTCGCTCGATCGCTGCGTGGTCTGCGATCGGTGCGAGCTGGGCGGCGAAGACGTCCGCTGGCATCCTGAAAGGGGCGGGGTGGTCTGCCGCAACTGCTCTGGGCGCGGCGATCTCATGAGTGGCAACACGCGCCAGGTGCTGGAAAGGCTAGCAAAGACCGGGCTGGCTGAAGCCGACGGCCTTGTGCTCGGCCCCGATGTGGGCGCGGGATGCCGCCGGGCCGTGCTCGCCCTGCTGCGCGAACACGTGCACGGACCGCTCCGATCGCTCGAATTCATCGAAAAGATGTCGGGAGGCATGTCGGGTTCCCGTTGACTGCCGTCGCCAGACCGCTAGATTGCCGCCTCATCATGCCAGCGACCTCACTCGACACCATCGTCAGCTTGTGCAAGCGCCGCGGATTTGTCTTTCCCTCCTCGTCGGTGTACGGCGGACTGGGTAGCACCTGGGACTACGGACCGCTCGGCGTCGAACTAAAGAACAACGTCAAGCGCGCCTGGTGGCGCTCGGTGGTGCACGAACGCGACGACATGGAAGGGCTCGACGCGGCCATTTTGATGAACCGCCTGGTGTGGAAGTACTCGGGGCACGAGGCGACGTTTTCCGATCCGATGACCGACTGCCGCGCGTGCAAGACGCGACCACGTGCCGATCACGTGTTCGCGGCGCAGAAGGGGCGTGATCCCAAGGGCCTGCCCGAGATCAACGCTGCTATCGAGGCCAAAGAACTTGTCTGCCCCAAGTGCGGTTCAAAGGATCTAACGCCCGCGCGTCCCTTCAATCTCATGTTTCGCACCAGCGTCGGACCCGTGGACTCGGGCGACGATTCCGGTTTGGTCTACATGCGGCCCGAAACGGCCCAGGGCATCTTTGTCAACTTCGGCAACGTGCTCGATACCATGCGCAGGAAACTGCCCTTCGGCATCGCCCAGGTCGGCAAGGCCTTCCGCAACGAAATCACGCCCGGCAATTTCACCTTCCGCACGCGCGAGTTCGAGCAGATGGAGATCGAGTATTTCGTTCGCCCCGGCGAGGACGAGGCCGCGCACGAAGCTTGGATCGCGGAGCGAACGAACTGGTACCTCAAGCTTGGCATGCGCAAGGAAAATCTGCGCGTGCGCGAGCAGGAGAAACACGAACTCGCCCACTATGCCAAGCGCTGCGTGGATCTGGAGTATCGCTTTCCCATGGGCTGGAGCGAGCTCGAAGGCATTGCCAATCGCACCGATTTCGACCTGAAGGCACACAGCCGCTCGCCCGAGAATCCCGACGCCGTCGGCGAACTCAAGTACTTCGACCAGGAACAGAAAAAGCACCTCGTTCCCTACGTCATCGAACCCTCGGCGGGTGCGGACCGCGCGACCTTGGCGTTCTTGTGCGACGCCTACGAGGACGCCCTGGTCAAGGAGCCGCCGGCCGAGGAAACCACCAAGCTGCGCGACCTGGTCGAGAGCTTCGCGAAGTCGGTCGGGCGCCGTGAGGGCATGGCCGCCGAGGTGAAACAGCGTCTGGTGTCGAGCGCCGAAGGGATCGTGGCGGGGTTGCCGGGAACATTGCCACAGCTCATCGGGTTGATGGAGGACGCCGAGGCCGCGACCATCGAGGTCATGAAGAAGGTGCGTGGGGTAGGGGAGAAGATCGCCGAGGAGCACACCCGGACGGTTCTCCACCTCCACCCGCGGCTGGCTCCGCTGACCGTGGCCGTGTTTCCGCTCAAGCGCAACGACCCTCGCTTGGTCGAGATGGCGCGCGGGCTCAAGCGCGACCTTCAACGCAGCGGCGTGCGCGCGGTCTACGACGACACCGGCGCCATCGGCAAGCTGTACCGGCGGCAGGACGAAATTGGTACACCATGGTGCGTTACCGTGGACTTCCAGAGCCTGGACGACCAGACCGTCACCGTGCGCGACCGGGACAGTATGCAGCAGGAGCGTTTGAAGGCGACCGAGTTGGCGCCAACCCTCGCAAGCCGGTTGACCTGATTCGCGAAATCAACCCATTTCCCGTGTTCAATCGAGCGTCGACGGGGCTTTCAATCCCCGCCGCTCCCTGATAGAAACCCCCACCGATGCCAACCAAGAAGAAGACTGGAAGCAAAGCCATGAAACCGACCAAAGCGCGAGCCTCCAAGGCAAAGACGACAACCAAGCCCAAGGCCAAACCCCAAGCAGCCGGAAAACGCGTCAAGCGCGTCTATTTCTTCGGCGGCGGCAAGGCCGAGGGAAACAAGGACATGAAGAACCTGCTCGGCGGCAAGGGTGCCAACCTCGCCGAGATGACCAACATCGGCGTGCCGGTGCCTCCTGGGTTCACCATCACCACCGAGGTCTGCACCGAGTTCAACAATGCCGGCGGCAAGCTGCCGAAGGATCTCGATGCGGAAGTCAAGACTGCCGTCGCTAAGATGGAGAAGCTGCTCGGCAAGAAGTTCGGCGATCCGTCGAACCCGCTGCTGGTTTCTGTCCGCTCTGGCGCACGCGCGTCGATGCCGGGCATGATGGACACGATTTTGAACCTCGGTCTCAATGACGAGACCGCCGCGGGCCTTGCACAAGCCTCGGGGAACGAACGCTTCGCTTTCGACTCGTATCGCCGCTTCGTCGCCATGTACGGCGACGTTGTGCTGGAAATGAAGCCAGAGCGCAAAGAAGACCACGATCCTTTCGAAGTTCTTCTGTCTGCCAAGAAGCAGTCGGTCGGCGTGAAGGTCGACTCGGAATTACCTGCTTCGGCGCTCAAAGAGCTCGTTTCCGAGTTCAAGGCCGCCATCAAGCAGGGGAAGGGCGTCGACTTCCCGACCAACCCGCTCGACCAGCTGACCGGCGCCATCAAGGCCGTGTTCCGCAGCTGGGAAAATGACCGCGCCAAGGTCTACCGCAAGCTGAACAACATTCCTTCCGACTGGGGCACCGCGGTCAACGTTCAGGCTATGGTGTTCGGGAACAAGGGCAACGAATCGGCCACGGGCGTGTGCTTCACGCGCAACCCGTCGACGGGCGAAAACCTCTTCTACGGTGAGTTCCTCGTCAACGCCCAGGGCGAAGACGTAGTCGCCGGTACCCGCACACCGCAGAAGATCGCCGCTCTCGAGGAGGACTTCCCGGTGGCCTACAAGCAGCTCTACGAGATTCGCAAGAAGCTCGAGAAGCACTACAAGGACATGCAGGACATCGAGTTCACCGTCGAGGACAAGAAGCTGTTCATGCTTCAGTGCCGCAACGGTAAGCGCACCGGTTTCGCCGGCGTGCGCATCGCGGTCGAGATGGTGGACGAGAAGCTCATCAGCAAGGACGAGGCCCTTCGTCGCGTCGAGCCCGAAGCTCTCAACCAGCTTTTGCGCCCGGTCTTTGACGGCGCGGCCAAGGCGGCCGCGGTCAAGGAAGGTCGATTGCTTGCCAAGGGCCTGCCGGCGGGTCCCGGCGCCGCCACTGGACAGATCGTGTTCTTCGCGGACGACGCCGAGGCGTGGGCCGCGCAGGGCAAGACCGTCATCCTTTGCCGTCACGAGACCTCGCCCGAGGACATCCGTGGCATGAACGCGTCTCTGGGATTCATCACCGCTTTCGGCGGTATGACCTCTCACGCGGCCCTCGTGGCTCGTCAGATGGGCAAGGTATGCATCGTCGGTTGCGATGCCATCTCGTTCGACTACCACGCCCGCACCATGACCGTGAACTCGGCCAAGGGCGCGACGGTGCTGAAGGAAGGCGACTGGGTGTCGCTCGACGGCTTCACCGGCGAGTTCATCAACGGCCGCATCAACACCACGCCCTCGGAAGTCATCCGCGTTCTCATCGAGAAGAACCTGGATCCCAAGGACGCGCCGGTGTATCAGCAGTACGCCAAGCTGATGAAGTGGGCCGACTCCGTCCGCCAGCTCAAGGTTCGCGCCAACGCCGATCAGCCCGATCAGGCAGAAGCCGCGGTGTCGTTTGGTGCGGAAGGCATCGGCCTTTGCCGAACCGAGCACATGTTCTTCGGCGAGGGCAAGATCGGTCCGATGCGCGAGATGATCGTGGCCGAAAACGAGGCCGATCGTCGCGCCGCCTTGGCCAAGCTCCTGCCTCTGCAGCGGGATGACTTTGCGGGAATCTTCCGCGCCATGGGCAGCCGCCCAGTGACCATCCGGACCCTGGATCCACCGCTGCACGAGTTCTTGCCTCACGATGAGGCAGGCGTGCGTGAGTTGGCCCAGGCCACCGGTAGAAGCGTGGACGCCATCAAAGCGCGCATCGCCGACTTGCACGAGTCGAACCCGATGCTCGGTCACCGCGGCTGCCGCCTCGGCATCACCTACCCGGAGATCACCGAGATGCAGGCGCGCGCCATCATCGAGGCCGCCGTCATCGTCAACAAGGAAGGCATCAAGACCGAGCCCGAAATCATGATTCCGTTCATCGGAACCAAGAAGGAGCTTGATCTGCAGACCGCTGTGGTTAGAGCCGCGGCCGAGAAGGTCATTGCCGAAAGCAAGACCAAGGTGAAGTACTTGGTCGGCACCATGATCGAGATCCCGCGTGCCGCCATCACGGCGGACAAGATCGCCCAGACCGCGGAGTTCTTCTCGTTCGGGACCAACGACCTGACCCAGACCACCTTCGGTCTTTCCCGTGACGACGTACCCAAAGTGCTCGCGTCCTACCTCGACAAAGAGGTCTACACAGTCGACCCGTTCGTGTCGATCGATCGCGAGGGCGTTGGCTACCTCATGAAGCACGCTGTGACCGCTGGTCGCAGCATACGCAAGGATCTGAAGTGCGGTATCTGTGGTGAGCACGGTGGTGACCCATCCTCTGTGGAGTTCTGCCACCAGATTGGACTCAACTACGTGTCCTGCTCGCCCTATCGCTTGCCGATCGCACGTTTGGCCGCGGCTCAGGCCGTACTGAAGAAGTAGTGCCCGATCGTTCACCACAGAGCAGGCCGGAAGCGGGCATTGGACGGGAGTCTTCATGATGAGATCTCCTGTCCTGCCCGCCTCGGCGGCTTTCGTGCTTCTCGTGGTGGCGATTGGTGGCGGGTGCAGTTTTGGCGAAAGCGGCATTGCACCTCCAGCCAATCGGATTTTCCTTCCCGCTGGTCTTGTCGCGGATCCAGACGCCGATTTTCTCTACGTCGTCAATTCAAACTCGGATTTGCGCTTCAATGCCGGAACGGTGGTTGCGGTGCCCGCGCTGAAGCCAAGCGATGCGGAAGCAATTCGCGCGCTGTCAACCACGCTACCATGCACCAAAACGCGTTTCTCGCGCACCGAAGCCGTACCCGACAACTTCTGCTGCGTCGATATGGTCGACAGCAACATCATCAACTGCAACGAACCACAGTTCGTCCAAAGTGATGCCACAATTCAAATTGGCAGCTTTGGTGGTGCCATTCAACTCCAGAGCTACACGCGCGACAATGGGGAGGCCGTCCGGAGATTGTTCGTCGCGGTTCGCGCTGAGCCGTCCATTACATTCGCCGATGTTACGATTGCAGATGTCGCGAACGCCGACGGGGGCACGCAGCAGGTCGTGTCGATGCGCTGTACGGGACCGAAGCAGAATGGCCCAGCCCAGCCCATCAATCCCTTTTGCGATGATACCTGGAAAGTTCGTCGACATGGTGGAGACACACCGGGCTCCTTTGACTTGCCCGAGGAGCCGCACGTGTTGGCCTACGACGACGGCCTTAAGACGCTCTACGTCGGCCATCTGACCGTGGTGGCCAATTCGCAAATCCAGGGTGGAGGAGTCTCCACGTTGGACGTTCGCGATCAGCGAAGCGAAACGCCAGTTCGTTTCGCCGGTCTGACGCTCAACACCTTCCTGCCGGCCACGCTGCCCCAGGCCGTGGCAGCGTTGTCGATGGCTCCAGCAGCGTTGCCGGTGGCTCCAGCGTCTTCGCCGGCTCAGGTCGACTGTGCGGATCCAGCAAATCCCAATCCCGCCCCCGGCATTCGCGTCTACGCGACCGCCAGGTATTCCACGGCCATCAGCGGCATGGTTTTGCGCACGCCTTCCGCGATCTGCGACGATCCGTTGCAAGAACCCGACGCTCTCACTTTGGTTCCATCCGAAAGTTTCTACTCCTCGGCCTTTCTTCCGCCCCGTGGGGCGGATATTCGGGGAATTCTGTTCGATGGCACGCGCGCATTTGTCCTTCACCGCAACGACGCGGACACGTCGGCCAATCCCGCCGCCCTGGTCGTGCTCGACCGACACCCGCTCGCCGATGGCTCGCCCGCCAACACACCCATCGATGTCCTGGAAGTTTGTGGCGGTCCGACCGCGATGGAAATGTGGGACGCCGGTCGCGGGAAGCGCATCTACGTAACCTGCTACGACGATGGACTTATCTACGTCGTGGATCCGAATGCGCTTGTGGTGACATCGGTCATCGATGTAGGGGCTGGACCGACCAGCTTGGTCTTCTCACAGCGCAATCCGGGTGTAGCGTACGTCGCCAGCTTCGCCAACAGCCATCTCTCGGTCATCGATCTTGCGCCCGGTAGCCTCACGGAGAACCACGTGGTGTTACGCATCGGATTGCCACACGGGTACGGCGAATGAGATCCCTTTTCCACGTCTTTGCCTTGTCGCTTCTGCTCGCCGGCTGTTCGTCGACGCCAGCGGTTATTCCGACGAGGAATCTCGAACATCCATCCGACATGACCTTCATTTGCATGCAGGAGGTTCCGGTCACCGACAGCAATGGGACGACCACGACCCAGCTTTCGGGACAGCCCATGGACGCCTGCCACGCGCGCGACCTGCCCGATCCGGCGGTGATCCTCAGTGGGTTGCGCAACCTCGGAACCTTCGCCTTCATCGCCAATCCCGGCAGGAATGAGGTCGCCGTCGCGGACATGGACCGAGCCCGCTTGCTCGATCTGACCCCTGCGTCTCCTGGCTACGGCATGCTTCCGGTCGGTGGAAATCCCGAGGCCATCGCCTCCACCCAAGACGGCTGTTGGGTCGCGACCGCCAACCGGACCAGTTGCGATTTCACGCTTCTCGATCCCGCCCGATTGTTGGCGCCAACCTTTTCCGCGGGCTCGTCTTTGGCCGTGCCAATCACAGCACCCGGGGACGCCGTTCGCCGCGTGGTCGTCCAAACTCAAAGCGGCAGGGTCCTTCGATCTTCGACGGGAGAGATCGCTTTTCTTCCTACTATTTTTCCCCAGGGCCAACCACAAGATTGTCGGTCCGATATCATGCCAAGGGCCGTCGCCACGTTCCCAGGTTGCGACATGGTGGCGCTTCTGGATTTCTCATTTGGGGATTCGAGTGTCGCCAACGCGACCGCCACCATCAAAAGCGCCTTCTACGTTCGGCCTGACTTGCCAGGAGGCTTTCTAGACGCCGGTGCAGAACCTGTGTGCCCCACGGATTGCGAAACGGGCTCAGAAACGACGGTGTTGGACGCGGGGACCGAGACCGTCGACGGTGGGGCAGGAGGTGGCGCGGGCGTCGATACCGCGTCTGGCGGGCAAGGCTCTCCGCTGTACCTGCAACCCTTGGCGCTCGTCCCTGACGGTACTCGGGTTTACGTGGCGAGCTTGCTTGACACCGCCATTACCTCGCTGGATATCAGCGCCGCGGGTTTGGAGAATCCAGCGCGGATCAATCTTGCCGAGGATCCCATCGGCGTCAACCGGGTGCGCCTGGGAATCGACCCGTATCGCAAAGTTCCCGCCACGCTTGCGGACGGAACCGCCGGCTTTGTTGCGAGTCCGTTCTTAGAGAATCGAGGCAGATTCCTCTACGCCATCACGCGCGACGATTCGATTCGCGTCGTCGAAATTGCAGCCCCACCGGGTGTGAACCAAGCAACGCCGGTCGAGTGCGACGCGAACATCATCATTACGGATCCGTCAGTAGCTGATCCGGCGGCGGGATGTTTTCCAGTGGGGACGGGGCCACGTCGTCCACTGGCCCAAGGACCCGGCATTCGTATTCCGACCTTCTCCAATCCCGATAGTCCGCCGCCGCTGCCGCGCGACATCTCCTTCGCCGATCTGCAACCGATTGCCACAGACGCCAACTATCAATCCTTGAGCGGCCAGTTCGGATTCGTGGTCGCGTCCAATGGGCAGGTCTACGTGCTCAACCTGGCCCCGAACGGCGAAGACAAGAGCTACACGGCCCCCTCTGACAACGAGTATGTTCCTGCGACGGCCACGCATTCCTTCCGCGATGTTCGCGATGTGGGGAAGTATGCAAGGACGCCGCTCGCGCTCAGTATCGCACCACAACGCCAGGTGATTGTTTCCGATCAGGCGTTTCCCACGACGGCAACCTACTCGGCGCTCGACGGTCCACTGATCAGATCCTTTTCTCCCGACAACGGAACCACGACCAACTGGATGGATTTCCCGGATCCCGACACCATCATTTCGCGATCCTGGAGTGTCATCTGGGAGGGCGCCTTGCCACAGGCAACACGCGCCAGTGGCATCGTGCAAGCAGCGACGGACGGCGTTTCTGCCGGGCAGCTCAGCGACGAGGGCGCAGATTTTTGCGACAGTGGCGCGCAGGCGGGCGATGTGCTGATGTTTTCCGGATGCACGCAGAACTCGGATTGCCAACCCGATGACAAGTTCACCTGCCAAGTGGCGGTCTCGGGTGCGCGCGGAATCTGCCTACCCATCGATGCCACCGCCAGCGCTAATCTCATCAATAACTGCGGCAAATTCATGGGTAGCCGCATGCGCTACGAGATCACGCAGGCCACGGCGACGACGCTGACCTTGCAGCTGAAGCTCGACGAAGTACCGAAAACCAAGCTCAACCCGTGCACGAAAGAGACGGAAGTGGCGGACTGCCGTCCCGACGTCGATCACGGCAAGCTCGCGAGCACGCCACCGGACGGTGGTGTGAGCCACGGATTCGAGTGCGTTCAAGTTCGCGCGCCGGAGCTAGAGCCTCCACGGTGCGTGAAGAGGTGTTCGCTCGACAACCACGACAGCGACTGCCGAGCGGGGCACGTCTGCGAATCGGTTCCGGGGACATTGCCAGGGGCCGCCGCCCCCGGGACTGGGTTCTGCGTGGAAGCGCCGCCGATCGATCCTGGCTGTTTCCCGCAACCCATGACCAGCTACAGTGTTCGGGCGGGCCACGCTTTCATGGTCTACGGATCGTCCATGCCGACAATTTCGGGAGTGCAGGCATCGCCCGCGCCAGCAAGCATCTGCCAACCGCAGCAGCCTGCGAATCTCTCGCTGGTGGCGCGCATTCCGCTATCGGTGCCCAAGTGTCCGGACGATTTCTTGGCCCAAGCCAAGTTCGCTACCGAGGCTACTACAACCACTAGCGGCGTTCAGGTTCCAGCCGTTCCAGCCGTGTTCGTGCAGACTCTGGCGGCCCAAGCAGGCAGCAATCCCTGTCTGTACCAGGGCTTGCACAATGACGGAGACACGACCGGAAGCGGAGATTCCGGCGTGCCTGACGACCCGCACATCCGGGCCTTCTTCCAGAACCCACAGATTCGCTTCGTACTCACGAATCTCGACCAATACGCAGGCGATCTGCTGGCCCTGCATTTCGAAATGCAATACGGATTCGTTCCGCAAACCGTGCAAATTCCGAGCTACGAAGTGCTGCTGACCATGGGGACTAGGATTATCACCGGGCCCACCAAGACCCCGGAAAGCCCGATTCGGGCCAATCTGGCGAACACGTTTTCCTATCCCTATCTCTACGTGGTGGACCAAGGCCGCACGGCTCTCACACCCGGCAGCCGTGGACAAGTTCTGCGCATCAACCCGCGCGCCGGAAGCAACGAGATCGCTACCTTCGACACGACTTTGTCGGGCAGCACGCCGTTTCAGCTCCAGTAGGGTGCCCCAGACTGAAGATCGACTTCGCCTCGCGAAGTTGACAAGTGGTAGGGTGTTAACCTACATTGTAGGCAAATGAGCGATAGCGTTCGCACCACCGCACGTGAGCTTCTTCTTCGAGCGGTTCAAGCGACCAAGGCTGAAGGCCTTCTGGTCGAAGTGCCTGCGCAGGTCCCGATTGAACGCCCAAAGCGCCCCGAACACGGCGACTACGCCACCAACGTGGCTCTCGGCTTGGCCAAGGCAGCCGGAAAGCCACCGCGCGTGCTCGGCGAGGCCATTGCCAAGAACTTGCGCGCTATCGGGGAAGCCAATCTAGCGGAAGTGACGGTCGCCGGTCCGGGGTTCGTGAACCTGCGCTTCTCGGACGCATTTTGGCAGCAGCGGTTGCTCGACATCCGCAAGGCCGGACGCGATTGGGGCAGGGGAGACGCAAAGGCTTCGCCCAAACTTTGTGTCGAGTACGTCTCCGCCAATCCCACGGGCCCGCTGCACTTCGCCCACGGCCGGCACGCGGCGGTCGGCGATTCCCTGACCCGGCTTCTGCGCTTTGCCGGCTACGACGTCGTTCGGGAATTCTATCTCAACGATGCTGGCAATCAGGTCGCCATGCTCGCGCTCTCGGTGTGGACGCGCTACATGGAAGCGGCCCGCACCGGCGACACAAGCGTGCCCGAGGTGACCTTTCCCGAGATCGGCTACCGCGGCGACTACATCCGTGGCATCGGCAAGAAACTTCTCGAACGCGACGGCAAACGCTGGGTCAGTTCCGAACCACCCGCGGATATCGAGCCGATCCGGCAATTCGCCATCGAGAGCTGCCTGGCCATGATCCGCGCAACGCTCGCTCGATTCGACGTCGATTTCGACGTCTGGCAAAGCGAGCGTGCTCTGCACGAGGCGGGCGATGTGAAAGCCACGCTTGAACACCTCGACAAGGCGGGTTTCATTGAGCGCAAAGACAACGCGGTTTGGCTGCGCACGACGGCCCTGTGGGGAGACGACAAAGATCGCGTGGTGGTGAAGTCCGACGGACTGCCCACCTACTTGCTCGCGGATATCGCGTACCACAGGAAGAAGCTGGCGCGAGGATTCGACCAACTGTGCGACATCTGGGGCGCGGACCATCACGGACACATTCCGCGCATGCAGGCGGCGCTCAAGGCCCTGGGCGCCGATCCTGACCAGCTTTCGGTGATTCTGATCCAGATGGTCAGCCTCTTGCGCGACGGCAAGCCCGTGGCCATGGGCAAGCGCGAAGGCGAATTCGTGACCCTCGACGCCGTGGTCGACGAAGTGGGGCGAGACGCGACCCGATTCTTCTATCTCATGCGCCGGCATGACACGCCGCTGGAGTTCGATCTCGAATTGGCCAAGCGGCAGTCGATGGACAATCCCGTCTACTACGCCCAATACGCGCACGCACGTTGCGCCTCGCTGCTGCGTCGTGCGCGGGAGCTTGAGGCCCCGACCTACGCCGTAACGTCCGAGTTGCTGCGTGCCCTGACATTGCCGGAGGAAATCGTCGTGCTGCGCCGGTTGTCGGATTTTCCCGACTTCCTGGCCGACGCCGCGGCCGCTCGCGAACCGCACCGGCTGGTGCAATACATCCAGGAATTGGCGAGCGATTTCCAGAGCTATTACACCCGTTTGCAGAAGGTGCACGGGGATAGCATCCTGCCCCAAGAGCGCCAACGCGTGGGCGATTGGCGCGCGACTTGGGATTGGCAGCGGACCGCCGCGCGACTCGCCTGGGTCGAGGCCATCCGCCAAGTGCTGGAAACCGCGCTGTCGCTGCTGGGCGTTTCCGCCCCGCAGGAGATGAAGCGCGCCGAAACCGCCGAAGAGGCCGAGGAACCGTAGGGAACCCATAACTCAATTCATCGCCCGATTTCGCCGAGGAGAATGCCATGGGATACACTTCAGGGACTGCGATGGAAGATCGAGGCCTACGTGACATCGAACGTTGGCGCGACAAGATCGAGGTGCGCCTCGATAACCGCCAGGTCTTCTTCCTGTTCTTCGGCAGCGCCCTGGTGGCCTGCATGCTTTTCGTTCTGGGCGTGATCGTCGGCAAGCGTCTGGAATCGCGGGGCCGCGCGGTCTCTCCCGAGATCGAGGATCCGTTAGCATTGCTAGACAAGGTGGCCACGAGTCCGCGCCCGGCACAGTCCGGGGTGACCTTCCCGCAGGCCCTGTTTGGCCCCGCCAGCAAGGCCTCCACCGACAAGCACGCCCAGAAGAATGCGATTGCCACCAACGCGGAGGACGAGTCGGCTTCGCACAAGACTCTCGCGCTGGCCAAGCCCAGCGAGGGCAGTGCGCTGGCCCCGGCTGCAACGCCGCCGACAGCGGAAAACAAGCCCGCTCCAGCCAAGCCCGCGGCCAAAGCAGACAGCAAAACCGCCGCGGCCGTCGTGGCGGAGAAGTCGAGCGAGCCCGTGCCGAGCAAGGCCAAACCGGCCGATGTGAAAGAGTCCAAGCCCGCGGTCATTCCGACCGTCGCGGCGGCTGGCGACAGCAAGAGCAAGGGCCGCTATTCGTTGCAGCTAAGTTCGTTTCAGGACAAGAGCGAAGCCGAAACCTTTGCGCAAAAGTTCGAGGGCGAGCGCCCCTACATGGTCGTTTCCGAGATCCCTGGCAAGGGTACCTGGTACCGCGTGCGCGTCGGCGACTATGCTTCGGCCAAGGACGCCTTGGCGGCCAAGCTGTCGTTCGAGAAAAAGCACAGCGTGATCGCCTACGTCGCGCAGAAGTAGGGACCCAGCCCGAGGCTAGAACATCAGGCCGACGTTGAAGTGCGTCCGCCAAGTATCGTCCCCAGGTTGCCGGTTGAGGGGAATGGCGAAAGACAGACTCAGATCTCCGACGGGCAGTTTGATCAAGAGCGGTGAGAAGCCGACGCCGTGTCGGAAATCGGTCGCGGAGATGTCGTTGAGCGAGTAGCCCACCATGCCGCTGTCCAGAAACACCGCCCCATAGAGCGGGGGCGAGATTGGGAATTGCAGATCGATGTTCTGCAGAATGCGCAGGTTTCCCCCGAGCGGGCGATACTGAACGTAGTCGAGTCCGCCCACACCTCGCACGCGGATGGTTTCGGTCAGCGCGTAGTCGAGTTGGTATCCTCGAATCGACGTGTCGCCGCCGGCGAAGTAGCGCTCTACCTTGGGCAGCAGAGCCGGTCCGCCAAGCGGAAGTCCCTGGTCGTAGCGGACGCTGTAGCGCAGGCTAAGCCAGGGCAGAAGCGGTACGACGGACATGCCGCGACCGTAGAGTTTCACGAATGTGTCGTGGCCAACGTCGAACGACAGCGCGGGCAAAGCCACTTCGACGCCAGCAGCGACCTTGAATCCGCGCGATGGGACCAGCACGTGATCCAGGCGATGCCATTCCACGCCGGCACTCAGGCTGCTGACGAAAGTGCCGATGCGCACCGTGGTCTGGTCCTGGAAAGGACCGGGATCGGCGGCACGCATGAGCAGTTCGGTCCGGGAGGTGTTGCGCAGGTTGTAACGAACATTGGCGTCGATACCGGGATACATCTCGCGCGAAAAGCCAAAAGAGCCGCTGCCGGAATGCACATCGCCGAGTCGCAGCGTCGCTTGTCTCAGGTATCCGCCGACGATCTCCATGCGGAAAAGCGTGCCGAGAAAACGCGGGTTCAGGAAGCTGGCGGTTGCGCTCGTGAGTGACGGGCCGTAGGCTGCCTGTGACATCAGGGTCCAGCCGTGACCGAAGAGATTGCGATGCTCGTAGCCGAGTGCCGCGTACGCGCCAAGGGGAAATGACGAGCCTGGGGTGGCTTGGTCGGTCGAGGCGCCGCCGCCCAGCCGGATAACACCGAAGTGGTCGTGCCGTTCTTCCACCTCGACCACCATGGGAACGATCGGATCGCTCGCAGTCGCGCCGGGAAAACTCACCGGATTCGGATTGTTGAATAGCTGGATGAGGGCCAGATTGCGCTGGGCTCGCTCCGTCCCGCGTGTGGTCAGGACGTCGCCCGTGCGCAGCTCGGCCCACGTCCTGATCGTTCCTTCGGTCGTGAGAAAATTGCCGCGCACGAAGATGGGCCCCACGTGCACCTGGGGGCCCAGCTTGACTTGCCAAGCGACGTGCATCTGGTCGCCGTGACGTTCGGTTTTGGCTTCCACCTGGGCATAACGGTAGCCCTCGTCGCCGAGCGCACGCTTGATGCGGCCTTCGTCACGCTTGATGTACGCGGGCTGGTAGGGTGCGCCGAGCACGGTGCGCAGGGAATCCATGAAGAATTCCTCTGCTCTGGGCAGCGATTCACCTGGCACCACACACTGAAATTCCATACCCGCCACCCACACGAGTGGCGTCTCTTCGATGAGAAAGCGAACGTACAGGCTGTCGGCGTCGCGCCAGACTGCCTCTTCAGCCTGATCGATGGTGGCCGGAAGCGGGCGCCATCGACCCGGTTTGGGCGCGATCTCCGCGCGCACCTTGGTGTCGGGGTAGCCAACGGCGGCGTAGTGATCGGCCAGGGTCTGCACGTCGAGCTCCAGCTGGCGCAAGCTTGCGAACCCGCCTTCGCCAAGGCCCAGGATGCCCAGGAAGGGAAAGACGTGGGTGCGAATGCGGTCGGCGAGGACATCGGTGGAAACGGCGCGATTGCCTTCGAAATAGATGCCACGCACTTTGAGCAGCGGTCCTTCGTCGATGACAAAGACCAGGCGGTCGGACTGTTCGGAGAGGCGCTCGCGGCGCCAGGTCACCTTGACCAGCATGTGCCCATTCTCGTGGTAGGCATGCTCGATGGCGGTGGCGCTGGCCGCGGCCTCCACGTCGTCGTAGGCACCGTGCGCGAGCAAGGTCAGGTAGTCGAGCAGCGACCCCGCCGAGCGGGTCCGGTTACCCTCGAAAGCGACCTCGACGTGGCGGCGCTCGCGGATGTCGATGGCAAGCCGGACGTTCTTCGCCTCGCGATCCAGGCTGGTCGCGGGGTCGAAGTCGTCCTGAACGCGCACACCGGGAAAGCCGATGCGGCGATAGTGCCCGACCAGGCTCGCGATGTCCTGGCGCAAGACCCCTCGACGAAAGGGCTGAGGGAGCATCCAAAAGGAGTACCACTTCCCGTGGCGAAAGCTGTCGGCTATGTCATCGCTCGGGAGTGCGGTCGCGCCGGTCACGGTCAGCGGGCCAAGCGGGTAGGCAGGGCCGAGATTGACCCGCACGAGCAGGCTGACCCCAGCGGGCAACTTGCCGTCGTCGTGCAGTTCGATGCGCGCCTCCGCCTCCCAGTAGCCTTGCGAGCGCAGGAAGTCGCGCACGTGGTCAGCCTCGCTAGCGATGAAGGTGTCTCGTTCGGTCCCGGCGGGTGGAAGTTTCATGCCAGGGCGAATGCTCAACTTGCCGATGACCTCTTCCTGGCGGACGCCGCCGAGGACGATATTCGGCTGGTTGCCAGAGACGAAGATGCGGCGGACACGGTCAAAAGCATGGAGCTGAACGTGGAGCCGAACGCCATCGGCTTGCGCCATTGGCGTGATCTCGGCCGCGTAGCCGATGACTTGCAGAATGTGTTTTAAGCGCGGAATCGTGCCGATGGGCATGCCCAGACGATCGGCGTCGCCGGACGCGACGAAGGGCGTTCCGTCTCCGGCATAGCCCGTCAGCAGGGCTTCGATGCGTCCGGGTGGGTCGATGCTTCCCTCGATGACCAAGCCGCGCAGGACAGGTGCAGCCGCGGCTTCCACGGGCGAAGACTCGGGCTGCGCAAGTGCGTGGCGCTGCGACGCCAGGACGAGTATTCCTGCGAAAAGTGAGGCGAGATGTGGAAGCCGAAACACGTTGGGCAGCTCAGGGTATCAGGCGGTCATGGATTCGGGAGAGGTATTCAAAACGTCGGCACCAGCGTGAGGTGTTGGTCACCATCCCAAGATGGGACCCAAACCACGGATGGGATATTCAAACGTCAGCTCCAACTTGAAGCTGTTGGTCTGGATGGGCAGACCTTGCTGCAAGGAATAGGTCAGACGGTCGCCGATCGCACGTCCGGTGAGATAGTCGCGGAACCATGCCACTCCCTGCGCTCGGTAACGCTGTTGGCTCTGGAAGCCTCGCAAATAGGACAACTCCAAATCAAATTCGCGCGTGGTGCGCGCCTGAATCTTGATTTCAGCTCCATCGGCTCCCACGGTGGGTCGCAAATTCCACTTCCGACCAGTGAGAATCTGTAGCGTATCGTCGATGTAGGGTTCCACCAGGTTCGACACGGTATCGCGCGATACCTGGCCCAGCATGTCGAGACCGCTTTGCTGATTCATCCCGAACACCTGCCCAGTGTTGCCGCTGAGATTGTCGGTGGTTCTGCCGGAAAGAAGGAGCAGCATGGTCTGGTTGCGATCCATGCCGTCGGTTGTCGATAGGTCGATGGTGGCTTGGTTGATGGGGCCGTTGATCTTCATCAGCACCACGTGTTCGTTGCCCGAGGCATCGACGACGGTGTTTTGTGCCTCCAGATTCAGTTCCGGCGTGTCGCCCGCCGCGATGGACTTGGTGGGCACGAAGGTTACGTGGTTGACGTTGGGGGAAAGCTCGAAATCGCCACGCAAACCGATGATGTGAAAGCTGCCATCGGTGGGGCGGATCTCGCCCGAGAGGGTCGGCACGGCCAGGGTGCCGCCGATGCCCAAATCGACGAGCACGTGAATTTCCAACGGGGTCAGGTTGTTTCGCACCACGAAGCCGTCGCCCTCGGTGCGCACACGCAAGTCGAGCGCGAGATTCTCCAGCAGGGGCTGGCCCGCCCAGAAGGGCTTTCCGGAGGCCGATTCGTTGATGCGCGAGGAGAGTACCAAGTTGCGTACGTTGAAGTCTTGCAAATACCTTCCCGAAATCAGACGCACATCCCCGGAGAAGGCGAGTCCGTCGGTGGGATTGCCTTTGAGCTCCGTGCGCAGCGACAGGTCGTCGATCTCGATGCCCTGGTCGCGGTAGCTGAGGCGATTGCCCGCAAGCGGAAGATCGATGACATCCCACACGAACTCGGGGCGCAGACTGCGAAAGTGCAGGCGGCCAGGCCGAACGCCCTTGGCGCCGATGAGCAGCTCGCCGTCGTCGAGGCGCACCTTCACGTCGGTCAGCAGAAGTTCATGGCTAGAGAGCTCGACAATGCCGCTTTGGACCTCGACTTGCCTGCTAATCCCGCGCAAGCGCATTTGGATCTCGCCTAGGCTGATGCGCGCGGCGACCTGCGGATCGTCGAGCTTGCCCGACACCTTGGCCGAAATAGAAGCCTTGCCCGAGACGTCGGAGACCGCGCCAGGTGCGATGGATTCGAGCAGACTCGCGCTCACCTCGCCTTGGGCGCTGAGCACGACGGATTCGGGGGCGAAACCCGGACCAAGGTTCACCTTGCCGGCCACTTTCATGGTGGCATCGCCTATGGTGACGGCCAGGTCGCTGAGCTCGACCAACGACGACGTAAGCCGCACGGCGCCCGAGGGAATCAAGAGCGATTGCTCGAAGCCGCGCGCCTTGGCCCGAACCGGCCGCAGGATGGCGATCCGGCCGCGGAGATCGGGTTTCTTCACCGAGCCACCGACGCGCACCTCAAGGCCGATGCCGCCACCCAGAGAGACGAACTTGCTGGCAAGGAGCGGCTGCAAGAGTTCCAGGTCTAGTCTTCCCCCCAGGTCCGCACTCACGGACTGATCCACGACATCCCCGTTGCTGTTCTTCTGGGGGCGCACCTCGGCGGACAGCGTGAACTCGCCACCGCGGGTCACCAGTCGCGCCGGCTCCACGACCACCTTCTCGGTGTTGGTCACAATGTGCAGATCGTTGGCGTTTTTGAGCCAAATGTTTTCCTTGGACGTGCCGCCATCTTCTTTTTCGATCTCGCGCGTGATGGAGGCTTCGAGCTGCGTGATCCGAACATCGATATTGGGGAGATGCCCCGGCTGCATTTCGAAACCAACCTGGCCTGAAAGCGCGGTGGTAATGCCTTGCTTCTTGAGCTCGGGAAGCAGTTCCTCGGCGTGCAGATTCTGGAAGGACAGCAATGCCTTGGCGTGCGGACCCTTGGGGCCGTAGCCGCCGGTTGCGTCGACGTCTACCAGCTTGAACAGATTTCCACCCACCGCCACGCCGCCATCAGCCGTGGGTGTGAGCGCCAGGGTCGCGCTGCCGAACTTGATATCGAAGGCGCGCACGTCGGCAAGAGCGATGGTTCCCTCGACAGCGGGTTTCTCGACGGTGCCGGTCACGTGCAGGTTGATGGACAGTCGCCCAGAAACCGGCGCATCGACCTTCGCGGTGGCCAGGATGGCGGCGATGGGCAAGTCGAGGATCTTGATGGTCCAGTCGATGGCGAGGGGCTTGTGCGCGAGGTTGACCTGTCCTTCGACGCGAATGTCGCCGCCGGCTTTGGCGGCCACATGGCAGAGCTTGACCACGAGCATGTCCTTGTCGGCCTCGATGTCGATGCCTTCAAGCAGCCACGCTTGGCCAAGGACCTCGACGGTGGAGCCGGCAGGTACCTGAAAATGGACCTTGGGCTTCTTGGTCGTTCCGCTGGCCGTGAGCGCGAACGAGACCTGCCCCGACACCGCGCCTGAGGTGATCAAGTCTTGCAGCGACAGCCGTTTGCCATTCAGCTGGAAATCCAGAACCGGCGCGGCCAGCATTTGTGTCACGCTCTTCTCGAACAACTTGGCACTACCGCCACCATCGACCGTGCCGCCTGCCACGCCCGCATGCAGCGATTCCACGATCAGTGTGCCGTCGTGAAGGCGAAAGCCGGTGGTCAGCTCGTCGACAGCAGGGATACCGGTTTTTCCGCCGCCGATACCCTTGACCTCGACCCGGCCGTTGGCATTCGGGCTGTCCATGGTGCCGGTCACGTCGACCGCCAGAGCTGCGCTTTTCGCCAGCGGTCCCACCTTCATGGTGGCAAGCACGGTGGGCAGGTCGGAAGCGCCGACGCGCAGGCCGATATCGACCAGCTTCTTGGCCAGTTCGACCTTGCCGCGAATGTCGGCGGTTGCGCCTGGAATGGCGATGTGCAATCCGGACGTACTCGCCGACTCGGCCGATGCCTGGGCTTGGCCGGTGATGCGAACCGAGCTTGGAATCGCGGTTTGCCTGAACGAGCGGTCGTAGCGCAGGTCGAGGTCGGAAAGCCGTACCGCCTTCTTGTCCCCGATATTGGCGGCGATGCCCATGTGCCCGTGCATCTTGCCCGCGGCGAGCTTCTTGAGCCCCGGTGGCAGATATCCGTCGGTGCCGAAGTGGTTGAAATCCAGCCGCGCGGTGATGTCGTCGCCAGCCATTTTCAACTTGGTCGAGAACTTCCCGCCCGAAGGCGATCCGAACGACAGTTCGTCGACTTTCACGGTCATGGTCGGAGCGGTGGTCGCGAATTCCAGACCGGCACGCAAGGACAACTGTTGCGCCTCATACACGCCGAATCCGACATCCAAGCCGTTGATGGAGGCCCCTATCTTCAGGGTGTCGTAGGGATCCCACAGATCGCCGACCACCTTGGCGTTGTCGCCCGAAAGGCGAAGGCCGGTGATGTTGTGTGGGTTGGCCACCGCGGTCAGCGCGTCGGCGGCGTTTGCGAATTCAGCGTGGATCTTGATTCCACCAACGGAATTTGCGCCGTAGATGCCGGTGAAGAACCCCTTGCCACTGAGTTCACTGCGCCCGGTCTTGGCCAGACGCAAATCTAGGAAGATGTCGTCCGACCACTCCCGCGTGGTGGCCACGCGGGTGACAAACACGCTGTCGAAGGGCAGCACCTCGGAAATGACCTTCAAGTAGCCACCCTCGCGCGCCTCCAGGTTCGTTACGTCGAATCCCACGAACCCTTCGCCATCGACCAACAGGGAGGCTGGAGCGTGGATATCGCGCAAGTCGAGCCCCCACGCGCCGGGAAAGTCGAAGATCGCGCGAAACCCGTCGAGTTCCGCGTTCACAATCTGAAACACGAAGCCCTTTTCCTTTTTGGCGCCTGGCGGTGGCGGTGGTGCTGGCGGGGCCGGGTGCTTGGGGTCAAAGGCCGAGAGAAAGCCAATACCCTTCAGCTTGGTCATCTTGGAAAAGATCCAGACCGATCTCTTCGGCCCCACGTGGAGGTCGGAAAGAATGATGCCGCCGCCAGCGATGAGCGTCCTCAAGCGAACGCTCACTTCCAAATGCGGGACATCGAGCACGATTGTTCCCTCGGGATCCTTGATGACGAGTCCCTCGACCACCATGGGGGTGGCCCGGTCGGTCACCAGGTCGTAGAGCAGACGTGGCTTCCAGGAAATGGCCCCAAAGTGCAGCGATCCCTTCATTTCGGGCAGAACGCCGTTCACGATTTTGGCCAGCAGTTCGCCCTGGACGAAAAGAATCGCCCCCAGCAAAACGACCCCCACAAGGGCGAGCAGGCCGGCCAGGACGTAGGCCACGACCTTGGCTATCTTTCGTCGTAACTGCGCGGTCACACTGTCGCCAGAGTACCCCGTCCACGCGCGCCTCGCCAAGCAGAGTCAGTCGACCGACATGGGAACCCTCGAAGGGTTCCCAAACCCTCCCGCGCTCTGGCTGCGGCGGGCAAAGCCCGCCTCCGCCTACGCGGGACCGACATGGGAACTCTCGAAGGGTTCCCAAACCCTCGGCCCCTCCCCGCCCAACCTGCCCACCGCTCGCTTCGCTCGGCCTCGCGCGCTCTGGCTGCGGCGGGCAAAGCCCGCCTCCGCCTACGCGGGACTGGGCCTTGGAAGTGATGGACAACTTTTTCCTGGCCGTGACCGAGAATCTCGTTGTGCTTCTCAATCGCGTCCTTCCCATCCTTTGGCCAGCCCGCTGTGCTGGCTGCAATGCCTTCGTGGCCGAGGGCATTGGTTTCTGCGGCCAGTGCGAAATGACCGTGGTCCAGCTCGGGCCCTGCTGCCCAGGTTGCGCCATGCCGACAGAGGGCGGCGGTCTGTGCGCTGGATGTCGGCGAGCGCCTTTTCCCTTCGTTCGGGCATTCGCGGCGCTTGCCTATGGGGGCGCGCTGACCCAGGCACTCCTGCGCTTCAAGCACGGTGGACACCGCCATTTGGCGCGACCGCTGGCGGCCAACGTGGCGCCACTCTTGGCCGCAGCCGCAGGGCAGGGGGCCGAGACGGTCTGTCCCGTGCCACTTCACCCTCGGCGATTACGCAAGCGGGGCTACAACCAAGTGTTCGAGCTCCTGCGCGCGGCAGGCCGTGATGTGCCACGCGATCACCACCTTCACGTCCTTTGCGACGCACTGTCGCGGACGGTCGACACCCCAACTCTGGGGCATCAGTCTCCCGCCCTACGCAGCCAGATTGTGGCCAATGCCTTCTCGGTCGTTCGCCCGCGGGCGGTGGCTGGTAAGAGCGTCCTGGTGGTTGACGACGTGATGACCTCGGGGGCGACGCTTGCCGAGTGCGCGCGAACGCTCTTGGCTGCTGGCGCAAGTCAAGTCATGGTCGCGGCCCTGGCCCGCGCTGTGTAGCGGTTTGGTAGTTTCAGCGATTCCCTTCTTGACACACGATTTCGGATCGCTAAGGTAGCCGCCCTGGACAAGAACAAGGCACAGGCATGTAGCTCAGTGGGAGAGCACTACCTTGACACGGTAGGGGTCGGCGGTTCAATCCCGCCCATGCCTACAAGGAAAAGGACCCTCGAAGGGTCCTTTTTGATCCCCGCGGATGAGCGCTGTCGGGCAAAGCCCGCCAGTGCTCACGCGATCAGCTTCCGACGGGAAAGCGGGGAAAGCCGAGCAATTCGAATTGCGGAATGCTATTGTGCGCAGCCGTTGCATCCCCATCGCCTAAACGCCTTGACCTTTTTGCGAACCGCCGCTTCGCCGAGTGACGGACATTCGCGCTCGGAGACTATGTACCGTGAGTGAGCCTGTTCGCCCCCGCAACAAAGGGGATGTTCCCGACGATCCCTTGTCCCGGTTGCGCCACTCGGCGTCACACGTGATGGCCGATGCCGTTCGGCGACTGCGCCCGAGCGCCAAAGTGACTATCGGCCCCGCGATCGAAAACGGTTTCTACTACGACTTCGACACCGAGCCGTTCGCGCCCGAGGACATCGAGCGCATCGAGACCGAGATGGCCAAGATCATCGCGCAGGATCTGCCCTTCGTGCGCAAGGTGATCTCGCGCCAGGAGGCGATGGACCTGTTCGCGAGCAAGGGCGAAACCTACAAGGTCGAGATCATTCACGGCATCCCCGAGGGCGAGGAAATCTCGCTCTACCAGCACGGGGACTTCGTGGATTTGTGCGCGGGCCCGCACGTCGAGCGCACCGGCGAAATCAAGGCCTTCAAGGTGCTCTCGTTTGCCGGCGCCTACTGGCGCGGCGACGAGAACAACCAGCAGCTTCAGCGCGTGTACGGAACCGCATTCGCTTCCAAGGAAGACCTGGCCGCGCACCTCGCGCGCATCGAAGAAGCCAAGCGCCGCGATCACCGCCTGCTCGGCAAGCAGCTCGATCTGTTCTCCGTCGACGAATTGGTCGGTCCGGGCTTCGTGCTCTGGCACCCCAAGGGCGCCATCTTGCGCCTGGTGCTTGAGGACATGATTCGCAAAGAGGTGGTCAAGCGCGGCTACCAGGCCGTGTACACGCCCCACGTGGCGCGCGAGCAGCTGCTGGAAAAGTCGGGCCACATGGCCCACTACAAGGACAACCTCTTCGGCGGCATGGAGCTGGAAGGGCAGCGCTACCTGGTCAAACCCATGAACTGCCCCTTCCACGTGGCAATTTACCGCTCGCAACTGCGTTCCTATCGCGAGCTGCCCATTCGCTACTCCGAGCTGGGCACGGTCTATCGCTACGAGCGTTCGGGCGTGCTGCACGGTCTTCTGCGCGTGCGCGGTTTTACTCAGGACGACGCACATTTGTTCATCACCGAGGACCAGATCGAAGCCGAACTCGACGCCTGCGTTCGCTTCGGCATGGATGTTCTGCGCCTGTTCGGTTTCGAAGATGTGAAGTTTTTCATGTCCACACGGCCCAAAGACTTCATGGGCGAGGTCGATGCCTGGAACAAGGCCGAGGCCGCGATTCGTCGCGTGCTCGAAGCCACCGGCCATCCCTTCGAGGTCGATGAGGGCGGTGGCGCGTTCTACGGCCCCAAGATCGATCTCAAGATTCGCGATGCCATCGGCCGCGAATGGCAGTGCACGACCTTCCAGCTCGACTACCAGATGCCCGAGCGTTTCGAGCTGGAATATGTGGCGCCCGACGGTTCACGCAAGCGTCCGATCATGATCCACCGAGCCTTGCTGGGCTCCATCGAACGCTTTATCGCCGTGCTGATCGAGCATTTCGCGGGCGCTTTCCCGATGTGGCTGGCCCCGGTCCAGGCGCGCGTGATCTCGGTCAGCGAAAAGGCCGAGGCCTACGCTCGCGAAGCCGAGGGCGTGCTGCTGGCGGCTGGCTTGCGCGCGGACGCCGATCTGTCGGCGGACAAGCTGAACGCCAAAATCCGGCGCGCGCAGCTGGAAAAGATCCCGTACATGTTGGTGGTGGGCGAGCGAGACATGGCCGCGCGGGTGGTTTCGCCGCGCACGCGCGAAGGCAAGCAATTGCCCGCGCTACCCCTCGACGACATGGCCAAGACCTTGGTTGCCGAAGCGGCGGTTCCGTCGCTAGGCGACGCGACCGTCAAACCGGTGTAGACGACAGCAGCAGGAGGAAAGACCATCCCAAGACCAGGCGGATATCAAGGATCGCGCGGCCCGGCTAGCGCAGCAGACAACTACCGCGTCGGGCGCCGTATTCGCGTGCCCGAGGTGCGTGTGATTGGCAGCGACGGCAGCCAGGTCGGCATTTTGCAAACCCACGAAGCGCTGAGGATGGCGGAAGAGCAGGGCCTGGAACTGGTCGAGGTCAGTCCCCGCGCCGTTCCGCCCGTGTGCCGTATTATGGACTTCGGCCGGTTCAAGTACCAGGAGTCCAAAAAGGAACAGGCCTCGCGCAAGCACCAGTCGGTGGTCGTCATCAAGGAAATCAAGTTCCGGCCCAAGACCGACACCCACGACCTCAATTTCAAGCTCAAGCACATCCGCCGCTTTCTTGGTGAAGGCAACAAGGTGCGTCTGATGATCGTGTTCCGCGGGCGCGAAATCGTCCACCCTGAGACCGGCCAGGACATGCTGGACGTGGTTTCGAAGTCAGTTGCCGAAATTTCCGTCATCGAACAGAAGCCCTCCATGGAAGGGCGGCGCATGGTCATGGTGCTTGGGCCACGCACAGGCGTTATTCGTCCTGCGTCAGGGGCGCAAACAGGTCCGCAATCGCCTGCACCCACGGGGCCTGTCTTGCGTCCGGCGCCATCCGCTGACGGCGCTCCCGCGCCAGTTGCGCCAGGTTCTCCTGAACCGAAAGCGTGAACCTGCTGTAATTGCTTGCGTGCGCCTTCGCCCTGGATATACTGCGCGCCTCTCATGCCCAAGCTGAAAATGAAGACTAAGAGCGCGGTGAAAAAGCGCTTTAAGCTGACGGCCAATGGTCGGATTAAGCGTAAGCACGCTTACCAGAGGCACATCCTTACCAACAAGAAGCCAGGCAACAAGCGCAAGCTGCGCAAAGGCGCCTACATCGCCAAGAGCCAAGAGCACCAGATCAAGGCGATGATCCCCTACGGGTTGTAGACGTTTCTAGGAGTTTCCCATGCCCCGCGCAAAAGGTGGATACAAGACAAAGCATCGACGCGACCGCATCCGCAAGGCAGTCAAAGGCTTCCGCGGTGGTCGCTCCAAACTGTGGAAGGCAGCCGTAGAGGCCGTCCACCACGCGTGGCGGTTCGCCTACTTCCATCGCCGCAAGCGGAAGGGCGATTTTCGCGGTCTGTGGATCGTGCGTATCAACGCCGCTTCCCGCGAGATTGGCATTTCCTATTCCAAGCTCATCGCCGGCATGGCCAAGGCCAACATCGCCATCGATCGCAAGATCTTGGCGGATCTGGCCATCAGCGATCCGAACGCCTTCAAGAAGATCGTCGAAGCCGCGCAAGCGGCCTAACCTTCGCTCGGGCCGCAATGGCTAGCGAAGGCGCAGCAACGGGCCAGGATCTCGTTCGTTCGTTCGAGAGTCTGAGCACGGAATTCGCCGCCGAGATCTCTGGTCTCCATACCGAGCCGGAGATCCGCCTCGCGCAGTCGCGCTACCTAGGCAAGAAGGGCAGGGCGACCGAGCTGATGAAGCTGCTCGGACGGATTCCTCCCGCGGATCGTCCAGCCGTGGGCGCCGCCGCCAACCGTGCGCGTGAAGCGATCGAAGGCTTGGTAGAGGCCCGTCTGGCGGGCCTGGCCGAGGCTGCGCTGACCGCCGACTTGTCTCGTAGCGTGGACGTGACGCTGCCTGGCCGTGGGCGCCGCGCCGGAACCCTGCACCCGCTCACCCGCGTGCGCATGGAGATCGAGCAGATCTTCCACGCCATGGGCTTCGAGGTGCGCACGGGTCCCCTCATCGAGACCGAGTGGAACAACTTCGACGCGCTCAACACGCCAGCCGACCACCCCGCGCGCGACATGCAGGACACTTTCTTCGTCGAGGGCGGTCGCATTTTGCGCTCGCACACCTCGCCGGTGCAGGTGCGGACCATGCTGGCCGGGCCACCGCCGGTCAAGATCATCGCGCCCGGCAACGTCTTTCGCCGTGACGACGACGCCACCCACACCCCCATGTTCCCGCAGTGCGAGGGCCTGCACGTCGACAAGAACGTCAGCTTCGAGGATCTCAAGGCCACGCTGATCGTGTTCGTTCAGCGCTTCTTCGGCCCGCAAACCGACATCCGCCTGCGACCAAGCTTTTTCCCCTTCACCGAGCCCTCGGCCGAGGTGGATGCCTCGTGTTTCTTGTGCCAGGGCAAGGCGCGATCCACCTGCCGCTTGTGCAAGGGCACGGGCTGGCTCGAAATCGGTGGCTCGGGCATGGTACATCCCAACGTCTTCAAGGCTGTCGGCTACGACAAATACGACGTCACCGGATTCGCCTTTGGCATGGGGCTGTCGCGTATGGCGATGCTCAAGTACGGGGTCACCGACCTGCGCCTCTTCTACGAAAACGACTTGCGTTTTCTCCAGCAATTTCCAGCGGGATAGGGACAACTGATGAAGATCTCGTTGAACTGGCTGCGCGAGCTCGTCGAGCTTCCACCTGGCACCGACGCCGAGCGCGTCGCCGCAGCCCTGACGGGCCAAGGCCTGGAAGTCGAAGGCATCGAGCCCAAGGGCCGAGAGTTATCCGGCGTGGTGGTGGCCGAGGTGCTCGACATCCGACCGCACCCCAAGGCCGACAAGCTGCGCATCGTGCGCGTGCGCGCAAGCAACCGCGAGGAAGACGTCGTGTGCGGCGCCCCCAACGTACCGCCGCCGGGAAACCGCGTGTGTTGGGCGCAGCCTGGTGCGCGCCTGCCTGGTGGAAAGATCCTTGAGGCCCGCGAGGTCCGCGGGGTGATGTCTCCAGGCATGCTGTGCAGCGAGCCCGAGATGGGCTTCGGTGAACAAGGTGACGGAATCTTGATTCTGTCACCTTCGGCGAAACCGGGCGACGACGTGGCTGCGGTCGTTGGCGCCGTCGATGATGTGTTTGAGGTCAATGTGACGCCCAATCGCGGGGATGCCCTTTCGCACTTGGGTATCGCGCGCGAACTGGCCGCCCACTTCGGCGCGCGCGTTCACCTCCCCGAGATCGACCATGTTCCCGAGCTGGATGGCGGACCGATCATGGACGTCGAGATCGCTGACGCTCAGGGATGCCCGCGCTACACGGCGCGATTCCTTACTGGCCTGACCGTGGCGCCGAGTCCGATCCAGATGCGACTGCGCCTCGCCTACTGCGGGATGCGCCCTATCTCGAACCTGGTCGACGTGACCAACTACGTGCTGCTCGAAACCGGGCACCCGCTGCACGCCTTCGATTTCGACAAGCTGCGAGGGCCTATCGTCGTGCGCCGCGCGGGGCAGGGCGAAGGCATGGAAACCCTCGACGGCCAGAAGCGCGACCTTTTGCCCGAGGATCTCCTGATCACGGACGCGCACGGACCAGTGGCCATCGCTGGCGTCATGGGCGGTGCGACCAGCGAGGTTTCGGCTTCCACGCAAAAGGTTCTGCTTGAGGCTGCGACCTTCGACCCGCGCAGCATTCGGCGCACGGCCAAGCGCCTGGGCATTCCTTCGGAAGCCTCGTACCGATACGAACGCGGCGTGGATGCTAACGGCATTCCGTATGCGTCGCTGCGGGCGGTTTCGCTGATGGCCAAGCTGGGCGGCGGCAGTCTGGTGCGCACCGTGGTCGACAGGTTTCCACGACCGCCGGTAGTCACGAAAGTCGTGCTGCCGCTGGCCCGGCTTCGGCGGGTGAGCGGCGACGAATATTCTCTTGCCTTTGCGAGCGAACAGCTCACCCGCCTGGGCATGGTCTGCGAGACAACGTCCAACGGCCTCACGGTGACGGTACCGTCATATCGGCCGGACATCACCATCGTCGAGGATCTGGTCGAGGAGATCCTGCGCATGGGCGAATTCAGCAAGCATGCGCGCAAAGAGCGTGTAGCCAGCAATGCGATCGAGATGGCGAATCCCGAGGGACCGGCCGATCGCGCGCGGCTTCTCTTGGCTGGGGCAGGGCTGTCGGAAATCGTGACCTGGGCCTTCGTGCCCAAGGCCGCGTTGGCCGCTATCTCCGACGATGGCAAAGACGCGCAGCTCGCCCGCGGGATCGCCGTGCGCAATCCAATTTCCGCCGACTACGAGGTGATGCGCACGTCGCTGCTCCCTGGTCTTGCCGATGCGCTCAAACGCAACCTTTCGCGTGGTCTCGCCGGGGCAAGTCTGTTTGAAGTTGGCCCCATCGTGCGCCGGGCGGCGACCGACGACGCGGCCCCCATCGAAAGCACCCACGCCGCCGGGCTCATCGCCGGCAACCAGCCCGGCTGGCTCAAGCCGGGCGAGCCGCTCGACTTCTACGATCTCAAGAACGTCGTCGAGAAACTCCTGCTCGGCTTCGGCATGGCCGACGTGGATTTCGAGCCGCCCGCGCCGTTGCCGTTCCTTCACCCCGGCCTTTCGGCCCAGATTCGCACCAAGGAAGGCGTGATTCTCGGCGCCCTCGGCGAATTGCACCCGGCGGTCGCGCGCAAGCTCGGTATCGAAGATGCGGCCTTCTATTTCGAGATCGAAGTCGAGGCGCTCGCCTCCGTGGCGACCCCGCTTCGTACATCCGCACCGCCGCGCTTTCCCGCGATCTCGCGTGACGTCTCGTTCTGGATCGATCTGGCGACAACAGCCGCGGCTCAACGCGTGGCCTTTCTATCGGCGCAAGAGCCGCTCCTCTGCGACCTGGCCGTGCTTGAGGATTTTCGCGATCCCAAGTACACCCCGCCAGACAAGAAGGGCGTGCTGTGGTCCATGACCTATCGGGCCGCCGACCGCACGCTCACCGACGCCGAGGCCGACGAAGCGCACCAGCGCGTGGTCAAGGCCCTGGCCGGAAGTTTCTCCATTCAGATCCGCTAGACGCCGTTTCTCAAGCCTTTGACAAGACTCGGGTTTGTGGGAACATAGCGCCATGACTAAGGCCGACATCGTCGAGACTGTTTACGAGAAGGTGGGTGGCTTTTCCAAGAAAGAGGCGGCCGAGATCGTCGAGACCGTCTTCGACACGATCAAGAACACCCTAGAGCGCGGCGAGAAGATCAAGATTTCCGGTTTCGGAAACTTCGTGGTTCGGGACAAGAATTCGCGCACCGGACGCAATCCGCAGACGGGCCAGGAAATCACCATCACCGCGCGACGGGTGCTGACCTTCAAGCCCAGCCAGGTCTTGAAGAACTCGCTCAACGGCGAGCCCATCTAGACCTCGGACATCGAGGAACCCGTTGCCCAGACGCGCTCAAGCGCCGGTTGACCCGAACGCGATCCCGGACAAGCCTTTTTTCAAGATTGGCGAGGCGGCGCGCCTGTGCGCGCTCAAGCCCTACGTTTTGCGCTACTGGGAGACAGAATTCCATTCCATCAAGCCGCAGAAGACGCGTTCCCGCCAGCGCCTGTATCGTCGGCAGGACGTGGAACTGCTTCTGCGCATCCGCAACCTGCTCTACGACCAGCGCTTTACCATCGAAGGCGCTCGCACACGCTTGCGCGAACTTGGCCATGACGAGGCCGCGCCGCCGCCGTTGCCCCCACCCAAGGTCGACGTCGAAACCATGCGCAAGATCAAGCAGGCAGTTGTCGAGCTAATTGGGCTTGTGGAAGAGCCCTAGGTCCACTACATTTCGCATCCTCTTCAAAACATAGCGGGGCGTGGCGCAGCCTGGTTAGCGCACCTGACTGGGGGTCAGGGGGTCGCTGGTTCAAATCCAGTCGCCCCGACTAGTATTTCGCGTAGTTCGCGTCGAGCTTCGCTCGGCGCGAACCATCGCGGGAGGGTTTGAGGACCCTTCCAGGGTCCTTATGTCGACTTCGGTGAAGCCGCTTATTCTTCTCAGCAACGACGACGGTGTCCGCGCGCCTGGTATCCAGGCGCTGGCGGACGCGCTGGCGGATGTCGGCGAGGTGATTCTGGCGGCCCCGGATCGCGAGCGCAGCGCGGCCGCGCATTCGATCAGCCTCGACCATCCCCTTCGCGCCGAGCGCGTGGCGCCGAATGCCTACGCCATCGACGGAACGCCGGTGGACTGCGTGTACCTGGCGCTGCACCACCTGGTTCCTCGCAAACCGGATCTCTGCCTGTCCGGGATCAACAATGGCTTCAATCTGGGCTCCGACGTCTTCTATTCCGGCACCGTCAGCGCCGCACTTGAGGCTGCCCTGCGCGGAGTGCCCGCCATCGCGCTGTCTCTAGAGCGCCAAAACCCGCAGGACTTCACTCACGCCGCCGCCTTCGCGCGCGACCTGGTCCGCGACATCCTTGGCCGCGGTCCCGACGCCGTCGAGCCCGGGACGCTGCTCAACGTGAACCTTCCCACCGGTCCCGTGCGCGGACTGCGCCCGACCAGCCTCGGCCGTCGCATCTACCGCGATCAAGTTTCCGTCCGCCAAGATTTGCGCGGTCGCAACTATTACTGGATCGGCGGCCCGGAAGAAAAGGGCGAAGACGTGCCCGGCTCGGACTGCACCGCGGTTCAAGAAGGCATGGTGTCGGTGACCGCCATCGGCCTCGACCTTACCCACAGGCCGATGCTCGACCGGCTGGCGTCGTGGTGGCCGGGCGAACGACTGGGCGGTTGATCCATGGATGGGTGTCAGCCGGTGTGCTATTGTGACACCTATGACGAAGACACAGGTCTATTTGCAGGATGAGGATCTCGCGGCCTTGCACGAAATTGCGAAACGGACTAGCCGTCCGGTGGCCGCGCTGATCCGCGAGGCAATCCGGCAGGTCTGGCTTCGGTCTTCGAGCAAAGGCCCAGTCGCTCTATGGGATGGGCAGCCCCGCGCCACATCCGCTGATCACGACTCCATCTACGACCAGCCATGACTCGCAACGATGACCTGGTCTTCGTGGACACGGGCGCCTGGATCGCTTTGGCGCTGACCCGGGATTCCTTACACGAACGAGCCATGACCGCATGGGAGGAACTGCTCGACAGAGGCGCGCGCCTTGCGACCTCGATTCCGGTCGTGATCGAGACTTTCACATATCTCGATCGCAATGCAGCCAGAGACGTTGCTCTCGCCTGGAAGAATTCGCTGGCTGGCCTGCCACGATTCCGTCTGCTGGAATGCGGAAGCCGCGATCTCGAACGCTCCTGGGCCTACTTTGCGAAGCCCGAACTCCACAAGCTTTCCGCAGTCGACGCGACCAGCTTCGTGCTCATGGCGCGCGAGAAGATCCGACTGGCGTTCGCCTTCGACCACCACTTTGCTTCAGTCGGCTTCCGCCTTGTCGGTTAGGAAGCAGAGGGTGTGCTGACGAACGTGGGCTCCGTTCGAAGGCGGCTGTCTGTTCCCCCAAGAACTGGATATAGACTTTAGGCGCCGCATATCCTTAAATGCCGCCCGATGGCAACTTCTTCGGCCCAAACTACTATGCCGTCGAGGAATACGACCTCGGGGTCTTCGGGCCAGACAGCGCTAGCCATTCGGTGGGGATTTCCTACTTCGCGCGGAACGCTCTCGTTGTTGTCCGACGAACGCGTTCTGCTTGGCCGCGACGATGATTGCCAGGTGAAGCTGCCGGGCAAGGAGACATCACGCCGCCATGCTGAAATTCGCCGCGAAGATCCGCTGCACATCCTGAAGGATCTGGATAGCAGGAACGGCGTGTTCCTGAACGGCGCGCAGATTCGAGAAGCCCCGATTTCGGCGGGGCAGGTTCTGCGTTTGGGCGAATGGATCGGAATCGTCGTCAGCGCCTCGCCCGATGTTCCTGAACCCGAACCCGTCTTCGATCTGCTCGTCACCAACTTGGCAGGTGGCCCCGTTCTTCGCCCCGTTCTCGAACAGGCCAGGCTGGCCGCGCCCAGCTCGCTGCCCACGGTGATCCTTGGCGAAACAGGAACCGGCAAGGAGGGACTGTCGCGCGCGATGCACGAGTGGAGCGGACGCAAAGGCCCCTTTATCGCTGTCAACTGCGCCACCCTCGTACCAACACTGGCCGAGGCCGAGCTGTTCGGCTATCGCAAAGGCGCGTTCACGGGCGCCGAGCGCGCCAGCGCCGGCTACTTCCGCGCGGCTCACGGTGGAACGTTGCTGCTTGATGAGGTTGCCGATCTTCCCGAGGCTGTGCAGGCGAAACTCCTGCGCGCGCTCGAACAGCGCGAGATCCTGCCCCTGGGCGAGTCCGTGCCCGTGCCTATCGACGTTCGCGTTCTGGCGGCCACACAGATCCCGCTCGCGCAGCTCGTGGCCGAGCGTCGCTTCCGCGCCGATCTCTGTGCTCGCCTGGACGGGCTCACCATCCGCCTGCCGCCGCTTCGCGAGCGTAAGCAGGAGATCCCCTTTCTGTTCTCGTACCTCTTGCGCCTGCACTCCGGAGGCCGGCCGCCAGAGGTCGAACCGCGTCTGGTCGAGCAGCTTTGCCTCTACGACTGGCCCTTCAACGTGCGCGAGCTTGACCTGCTCGTGCGCCGGCTTCTTGTTCTCCACGGCCATGAGCCGCTTCTTCGCCGTTCCTTTCTGCCCGAGCAGATTCTCGACAGGTCGGCCGCAACCAGAAAGGAAGCCACCGGTTCCTTTGCGCCGCCTTCAGATGGAGGAGCAGTCGCCGTCCAGCCCGCCCCGAACACGCCCGAGGCCCACCGCGCGCGCCGCGACCGCGAGCTTTCTCAATTGACCGAGGCTCTGCGCGCCCACAACGGCAGCGTCGCTCGAGCCGCTGCCGCGGTTGGCATCTCACGCCAGCGGGCCTACCGTCTGATGGAGGCGGGTGGCGTGGTTGGTGCAGGCATGGTCGAGTCCGACGATCTTTCGCAAGGCCAGGGAGTGACCCAGTGACTCAACCCAACACCGCCGTCAGCACACGAGTCGGCAGAACCGAGGGCGGCAAGTACAAACTGGTGCGCCTGCTCGGCGAGGGCGGCATGGGCGCGGTCTACGAAGCGCAACACATGGTCGTCGGCCGCCGCTTCGCTATCAAATTTCTGCACCCAGATCTGGCTGGCAACGACGAGATCGTGGCTCGCTTCCAGCGCGAGGCTCAAGCAGCAGGCGGACTGGAAAATGAAAACATCGCGGCCGTCGTGGACGCCGGCACGGCCGACGACGGCGCACCCTACCTGGTCATGGAATACCTTGAGGGTGAGGATCTTGCTCACTTGCTGTTCCGCACCGGTCCGTTGCCAGTGCCGCGGGCTGCTTACGTCATGATCCAGGCTTGCCGCGGACTGGTGGCAGCGCACGGGCGCAAGATCGTTCATCGCGACCTCAAGCCCGAGAACCTATTCGTGTGCAAGCGCAACGACGGCAGCGATCTGGTCAAGGTGCTGGACTTTGGCATCGCCAAATTGCACGGGGGATCTTCGGGCACGGGCCTGACCCACACCGGGGCGACCATGGGCACGCCTTTCTACATGTCGCTGGAACAAGCCCGCGGGGCCAAGGAAGTCGACCACCGCACGGACATCTATGCGCTGGGAGTGATCCTCTACGAGATTTTGAGCGGCACCAAACCCCACCCTGGCGAGTCGTACAACGAAATCCTGTACCACGTGATTTCCAACGAACCAGCTCCGCTCGACGCCGTTCGCGAGGGGCTCCCTGCCGGTCTTGCCACGGTCGTGCACAAGGCCATGGCTCGCGAGCCGAGCGACCGATACGACTCCGTCGTGGAATTCATGGAGGCCCTGATACCTTTTGCCGGCCGAGCGGTGACGCCGCTGCGCACTTCCTTGGGCGCCACGGTTCCGACACCAAAATCACTGCCGGGCATCCCGGTGTCGAAAACCGCCAAGCTCGAAGCGCCCGAGAGCGCTGATGTCGGTCTATCGCCCGAAACAGCAAAGATCCCTGACGACATCCCTGCACCTAGCCGTTCGCGTATCTTCCTGTTTGGTGGACTGGCAGCGGTGGGAGTGGTCCTGGTAGCCGTGGTGATGTGGGCAACTTTGGTTCGCAAGACACAGCCGCCACAAGTCGCACCTCCGACGTCTGTGACGGCGCCGATAGCGGCGCCTCCAGTTGCAACTCCGCCCTCGCCAGCGTTGCCGCCGCCAGCGCCGACGGCCGACGAGATCGAAAGTCCACCCCAGCGTCCGCCCGAACGTCCACCTGGACAACGCCAGCCGCGGCGCCAGGCAGCGGTGGTCGCTCCACCAGTTGCAGCCAAGTCAGCCAAGCCCTTGGTTCCAGCAGCGCAACCGGCCGAATCGCAGGAGATTTCGCCTGCTCCGCGAAAGAAGCTGGTCCGATCCATCGATCGCCAAAACCCATTCGCCGAATAGGCATGACACCTGCATCGCCTGGCAACTGAACGAAGGATCTGAAATGCGAACCACCTCAAAGCGCGTCGGCTACCTGATCACTCTGTTGGCAATCCTAACTGCACCGCAATCGGCTCGCGCCGGTGCAAAGGAAGAGGCTCGCAAGCACTACGACCGCGCCATCGAGCTGATCGACGACGGGCAACTCGCCGAGGCCATCGTCGAGTTCCAGCGTTCCTACGATCTGACTAAGCACTTTTCGGTTCTGTACAACATCGGTCAGGTCTACGTCTCGCTGGCCAAACCGGTCGAAGCCATCGCTGCCTACGAGGGCTATCTGGTCGGCGGTGGCAGGAACATCCCTGTCGCCCGGCGCTCCGAAGTCGAAAAGGAAATCGCCCGCCAGAAGGTCCGCATCGCAACCCTTGTGTTCCGAATTCTTCCCGACGGAGCGACCGTTCGGGTGGACGGCAACGAGGTCGGCAGGGCGCAGCCCCTGTCTGTGGGCATCGGCGAGCACGTTATCTCAGTCGTGGCTGACGGCTACCAACCCGCCGAAGTCAAAGTGACTGTGGCTGGCGAGGATCGGCGGACCATCGAGCTGACGCTCACACCGATTTCCGAAAAGAAGGTGGAGCCGGATGCGCTCGTTGCACCGGTTGCTACGCCCATTTTGCCACCAGCCGCGCCGCCATCTGCGATGACCGCGCCGGTGCCCAATCTTAATCCGACGGTTTCCACCGTCACTGATTCTCCAGCGAGCCCGCGCACCATGACCGGAATGCAGAAGGCTGGCCTCGCGGTTGGGGTTGCCGGGATTGCTGGAATTGCCACCGGGACCGTGTGCTGGTTGGTCGGGCGCAACCGACACGACGATGCTGTCTCTTACTGGAACCAGGGATCGAACGATGCCAAGGCGCAATCGCTGCAAGGACAGGCGCAAGACTATGCGACAGCCGCGAATGTCGGCGTGATCGCTGGCGGCACGCTCACCATCCTGGGCGCGGTTTTGTACTTCGTTGGCAGACCGGAAGCGCAAACGGCCACCCCTGGCATACAAGCTCGCCTGATGCCGGCAATCGGCCTGGGCTCCGCCGGCGTCAACCTTGGAGGAACATGGTGATGTCAAACCTTCGTCTGTGCGCGATCTTGCTATTCGCGACTACCACCGCAGCTTGCAAGATCGAATCACTTCCGCCGCGACCGAATCACGATGCGGCAACAAACCTGGGTGTGGATTCAGGCAGAGACATGGGGGCGACCGTCGACACCGCAGAGACTGCCACGTCGCAGGTCGATTCCAGTTTCATCAGTCTGGATCTTGGTTCAGTGGATAGCGGAGCCGAAATGGGCACGGGCGGGGCTGGTGGCACGGAGGTATTCTCTTCGACGGGAGGCGCGGGCGGCACGTCCTTGGCCACAGGCGGGGCGGGCGGCATGGACGCTTTCTCCTCGTCGGGAGGCTTTGCTGGTGCAGACGCCCCCTTGGGCACCGGCGGCGCGACCGGAACCGACGGAGGCCAGGCAGTAGCTGATGCCCCCATCCCGACAGCGGACGCGCGAGAAACCGATGCGTCGCCTGATTTCCCGGTTGGCGGCAGCATTGGGGCAGGTGGAATGACGGCCACGGGCGGAATCACAGCCACTGGTGGAATGAGCGGTATCGGTGGCGCCGCCAGCACCGGCGGTACAGCCACGGGCGGCACCGCGACTGGCGGCGCTGCCACGGGCGGAACAATGGCAAGCACGGGTGGGGCAACGAGTACCGGTGGAACCGCGACGACAGCGGGAACAACATCGAATGGTGGCACAACGGCTACGGGTGGCACGACGAACACCGGAGGTTCGATCAACACCGGTGGTTCAACGGGTGCTGCGGCGGATGCTGGGACGATATCGGGTGCGTTCGCGGTCGCGGTCGGCACGTACCATACGTGCGCGCTGCTGTCCGGCGGCACCGTCGCATGTTGGGGCGACAATAGATCGGGCGAACTTGGCAACGGAACGACGACGAGCTCCCCGACGCCGGTGGCCGTCACGGGTTTGAGCGGAGTCTCCGCCATCGCGGTTGGCGGACCATTCACATGGACGCTCCTCTCGGGTGGCAGCGTCGATGTCTGGGGGTACAACGGCTACTGCCAGTTCGGCAATGGCACGGTCACTCAAATCCAGGCACAGCCGCTGCCCATCTCAGGGTTGACGGGCATCACGGCGATTGTCGCGGGCGGGAACCACTCGTGCGCAATCGTGTCTGGCACAGTCAAGTGTTGGGGGTACAACGGCTACGGTGAGATCGGCAATGGAACGACGTCTGACTCCGCGTGCGTGGCAACGCCCGCGACCGTGTCGTTGAACGATCCGGTGGCCGTAGCTGCCGGCTATCAGCATAGCTGCGCGTTGCTGTCGAACGGCACAGTCCAGTGCTGGGGCAGAAACCTTGAGGACCAACTGGGCAACGGGACGTCGACAACCGATTCCCCGACACCGACAACCGTTTCTGGATTGGGTGGCGTCACGGCCATCGCCCTCGGTTGGGACCATAGCTGCGCGCTGCTGTCGAACGCAAGCGTCCAGTGTTGGGGCACCAACAACTACGGTCAGCTCGGAAACGGAACAAGCGTCAGCGGCTCCTCGGTGCCGGTTGCGGTCTCGAGCTTGAGCGGCGCGGTCGCCGTCGCCGCCGGGTCAAGTCACACTTGCGCGTTGCTGTCGAACGGTTCGATCAAATGTTGGGGGTTGAACGCAAACGGCGAGCTAGGCAACGGGACCACGACGGATTCTGCGACGCCTGTGGCCGTCTCGGGCGTTGCCGGCGCCAAAGCCATCGCCGCAGCATACTCGGACCATACCTGCGCGCTGCTGTCGGGCGGTTCGATCACGTGCTGGGGGTACAACGGCTACGGTCAGCTCGGAAACGGAACGACGACCGACTCACCGACGCCAGTTGCGGTCAAGTGGTGAGCGCGCGGTGGTGGGTGGTGCCTGAAACATATTCAGAAGTGCGAAAGCCGGACGTGGTGTGGAGGTGCGCCCAGGGTGGTGCCTGAGACGTATTCAGAACGGCGGGCCCAGGGGGGTGCCTGAGTAATATTCAGAACGGCGCCACTCGCTCCTCGGCACCGGCGCTCGAAATTGTCGAACAGGGGCACGGTGAACGCGATGTTGTCGTGGGAGTTCGGTCCTTGACAAATACTGCTTGTAGCAGTAGCATCGCAGCAGTGACAAGGCTCTTCTGGGGCAAGATCGTTGACAAGCAGTTGGAGCGTGTGCGAGAGCAGGCGCCAAGGGCAAAGATCGGTGCGGTTGAACAGGGCCTACCGAGCGATCTACGTGGAGCATGAGACCGGCGAGGTCGAACTGATCGAGGTCTTGGAGGTAAACAAGCATGAGTACAAATAGGCAAAAGACCTTCGGGTCGAAGAATTTGGAGCGACGGCTGGGCAAGCTCACCGTGGGTGAGTTTCTTCACGCCTGGCGGGTCTCCGAGGAGATCAGTCTGGCGGATTTTGGCAAGCTCGTCGGCATGTCAGTCGCCAACCTGTGCGACATAGAGAAGGGGCGCAAGGGCGTGAGTCCAGAAAAGGCCGAGCAAATCGCCAAGGCCATTGGCGTACCTCAGGAACTCCTCATCCGCTTGTCAATCGAGGAGAGCCTACGGGCAGCGGGGCTCAAATACAGCGTCCAGATCAAGCCCGCAGCATAGAGTCTTAGGATATTCGTATCGACCGCAATCATTCGCCCCGTCCGGGGTAGATGACCTCTCTCATGCGATGCCAGGAAGCTTGGCGGAACTCGTCGCTCAAGCCCTTGCCATCGAAGACAACCGGTTTGATCTTCGGTGTGCGACGGCGGTCCGCTCTCTTCTTGTTTTTCGCCGGTGGCCGCAAGGGCGTCTGGTGCGGGACGATGTTCACTTCCAGATCGGCATCGAGCGCAGCCGCTGCGCGAGACGCTGAGTCGATGGTCATCGTGGGCTTGGTCGGATCCAGCAGCGAGTGGACAGCCATTCGGCTGGTTCCCATCCGTCGGGCCATCTCGGAAATCGAAACATTGCCGGCCCGACGCACCTGATCGAGCTGCCGTGCGAGGATCTTCTTCTGCGTGAGGATTCTGACCGCCGCAAGCTCGCCAAGATCCTCAAGCATCGAGTCCAGACTGGAGCCAATGCGCTTTTTCCTCATGATGTCGTCACCTCTTTCTGACGTCGGCGGGCCAGTTTGATTTTAGCCGCCGGCGTTTCTGTGTCCTTTTCTGGAACCCATGCAAAAAGCACAGTGCCGCCTTTGGCTTGTGGTCATCTTACAAGCTGTCCATAACCTTCCTAACTTCGATCAAATACCGCCGAGGCCTCCCTGGTGTTCGCGCTTGAGACCGCCTTTTCGCGTGCCTGCAGCGGGCAGCCATGGCAATGCTAGACGTCCGTCGCGGGACGGTGTAGGGGTGGAATGGCATGGCCCTCGGGCGACGACACCTCGGCATCTTGCTGTGCACTGCACTTGGCTGCGCCACCGGCGGCGCGGAGCGGCCCATGCACCCTGACCATCTTCCCGGCACCTGGCACGTGGTCGTGGCGGGGGAGACTTCGGGGGCGATTGCAGAGCAGGCGGGAATTCCGCTCGAGGATTTCCTGGAGATCAATGGGCTGAAACGGGGCGAGGCGCTGGCGCCGGGACGGACGCTGTTCATCCTGGGCAAGCCGACGGTGCAAAACACTGCTCCCGAGGCAGCGCCTGCACCGGCAGTCTCCACCAGTTCCGCGACCGCACCAGGTAAGTCCACGGCTCCCTTGCGCTGGCCGGTGGCCGCGCCTCGGCTGACTTCTGCCTTTGGCACCCGCTGGGGCAAGAACCATGAAGGCATCGACATGGCGGCGCCCATAGGCACGCCGGTGTTCGCCGCGGCGGCTGGCGACGTGATCTATGCCGGGGATCACGTGCGTGGCTACGGCAACATGGTGGTGGTCAAGCACGAGGGCGATCTCGTGACCGTGTACGCGCACAACTCGCTCTTGCTGGTGCACACCGGGGATCGCGTGGCGGTCGCGCAGGAAATCGCGCGGGTGGGGGACACGGGCCGGGCGACCGCGCCGCACCTGCACTTCGAGGTCCGCCGCGGCGAAGTTCCGCAAGACCCCATGCCGTTCTTGCCCGCTTTGAAGTAGAAACGGGGCATGGCTCCCAGCGATGCTTCCAAGATCGACCTCCGCTCCCTGATCCGCGACATTCCCGACTTTCCCAAGCCGGGCATCTTGTTTCGCGACGTGACCCCGCTGCTTGGCAACGGCCACGCCTTTCGCGCGTGCGTCGCGCAGCTGTGCGAACGGCTGGCGCCCTACAGGCCGCAGGCCATCGCTGGCATCGAATCGCGCGGGTTCATTTTCGGCGCCAGCGTGGCGACCGAGCTGGGCATCGGTTTCGTACCCATTCGCAAGCCGGGCAAATTGCCGTGGAAGACGCGCAAAGAGCAGTACGCGCTCGAATATGGCACCGACGCTATCGAGGTGCACGAGGACGCCGTTGCGCCGGGCACGCGTGTGGCACTCCTCGACGACTTGCTGGCCACCGGAGGAACAGCAGGTGCTGCCATCAAGCTTTTGCAAGGCCTGGGCGGCTGGGTGGTTGTCGCCGAGTTCGTCATCGAACTGGCCTTTCTGAAAGGCCGGGCCGGCCTCGGCGGCGTGCCCGCGGAAGTACTGATTACCTATGCCTAACTTTCTTCTGGCGTCTTCAGGTTCGCGGCTATTCATCGCACGTGCCGATGATTCAGATGATCGCCGGGTGGCGGAATGTCTAGCTCAAGGCGTTGGTAAAGCAGCGGGAATGTCGCTATAGTCCGGCGCCATATGCGGTTCGTCGCTGCCCAGGGCCGATGCCTTCTCGACGCGCGAGCCGGGTACCAGTCTTTGGATGAGGCCAACCTGAAATGCAACTCAAACTAGTGAATCACAAAACCCGTCGTCACCGCCGCCCAGCTCTGGTGCTTGCCCTACAAGTCCTGCTCGCCGCTGCGATCGTTGGCCAAGCGCTCTCGCAGGTCACTCCCGCGCAGGCGGCAAGTAAACGCGCGGACAAGCGCGAGATCGAAGCGCGGCAGGCCTTCGCGGCTGGGCAGTATCAGGAGGCGCTGGATCTCTATGCCCAGCTCTACGCGGACAAGGTGCACCCGACGTACCTGCGCAACATCGGGCGCTGCTATCAGAACCTCCGGCAGCCTGACAAGGCCATCAATGCCTTCCACGACTACCTTCGGCAGGCCAAGGAAATCGCGCCCAAGGAACGGAGCGAGGTCGAGGGCTACATTGCCGAAATGGAAGCGATGAAGAAGCAGCAGGAAGCTACGCAAGCAAGCGCGACGAGTGGCGCTGTGCAGCCACAGACGCCTCCGCCGACCCAGCCGATGGTCGCCCCTGTCGATCCCAACCCGTCGACGACGAACGCGCTGCAACTGTCCAACCAGATCCCGGAACCGCCCGCGCAACCGACACCCTTCTACAAAAAGGGATGGTTTTGGGGCGTGGTGGGCGTTGCCGTCGTAGGCGGCGTGGTGGGCGGCTTGTACGCGGCCGGCACTTTTTCCAAATCCTCCATCGGCTGTTCGGCTGCGAACGGCTGCTACTGATCCCAGGAGCCAAGACCATCGCCATGTCACACCCTACCTTTGCAAAGTGCGCACTTCTCCTAGGAATGCTCTCGGCTGCGTGTTCCTCTAGCGATGAGCGATCGCTGGTCGTGCTCGACATCAAAATGGGCAGCGGCGTAACTGCCACCAACTCTGTCGACTCTGTTCACCTGAGCGCCGCGAAAAACGACGGCACCGAAGTCAAGACAGCTGACGTGCCTTGGGCCAAGGCAGCGAATGGCGTCCTGGAGGTTGGTCTGTTCATCCCCAGCGGTGTTGCTGGGCCGGTGAAAATCGCTGCGCAAGGCATTCGCAGTGACAAGAAGCCGGTTCTCGAAGGCTCGCTCGAATCGGTCAACTTGAAAGTGGGCGGAAGCGTTGGCCCCTTTGCGCTCGAGCTCAATGCTATTGTGTCTCCGCCAATCGATGATGGCGGGGTTGATGGCGGGGTTGATGGCGGAGCCTTCGAAGTAGGTACCCCGGACGCTGCCGCCGACGCTGGCGTCGCCGACGGCCCGGCGCCGGACGCGGGAAGCGCTGACAGCGCCAAAGCGCTCGACCTGGCGATACCAGATGTCGCGAGTGCGGACGAACCGTCGGCCCTGGACGTCTCTGATACAAATCCTGTCCTGCCTGACGGTCCGCAGGCGCAGCTCGACGGTGGTGTGGATGCAAGCGAGGCTGGGCATGTCCCCGCGTGGGAGCCCGCGCAGAACATTCAAAATGACGTCATCAACAGAGCCTACAATCCGGTGATCGTCGTCGATCCAGTGAGTGAGCATGTTTATGTTGCCTGGAGCGAGAGTGCGGCTGTCAAAGTGAAGCGTTGGAACAGGACCTCGGGCACCTGGGAGAAGACCATCGTGGCCGAGAATCGGGGCGCCCCGCAGAACGTCACCCTTGGCGCGGATGCCAAGGGAAACATTCACCTGCTGTGGTGCCAATACACAGGCGACACGACTCCCACCCTGGAAGGGGTTTGGGCGTCCAAGACATCAGACGGGCTTTCGTGGAGTTCGCCGGTTCACGTCTCCTCCTCGTTTCATACCTGGGATCTTCAGCTTGCGGTGGCTCGGAATGGGACGGCCCGGGCGGTCTACGCAAGGCAAGTTGCCAGTAGCTCCACGCCGCTCTATTCGGCGTACTTCGACAGCACCTCCTGGACAGAGAACCCAACCATGATCGCGCCGAATACCAACTACATGGAGCAGGATCCGCGCCTCGTCGTGGATGCCTCCGGCAACGGCATCCTGATTTTCGACCAGGGGGACGATCTTGGGAATTACATGGTCGCCGCCGTCACCTTGACCGGCCAGACCTTCAGTTCCCCCATCACGATGGATCCCAACTACTTGACCGTCCAACCTGACAATCGCGCCATTGCGATGAACCGACAGGGCGAAGGCGTGTTCGTCTGGTCCGAGTCCAGCGGGGCGAACGTGGGCTTGTCCGCCAGAACCTACAATCCGACCGTGGGATGGAGCGCCGTCTCCCCTCCCATTGTCTCCTCGGATACCGTTAGCGCGGTTGCGGTGGCCATGGACGAGCAAGACAATGTCACGATTCTCTTTCAGCAGGGCCTCGCTGCTGGCGGGATGAACGTCATGGGCATTCACGGAACGGTGACTGGGGCCTGGGGCGACATCACGGTGCTCGAAACCGACAACGTCGCCGGCTACCTCACGACCGAGTACGCCGTGCCGAATCTGGCCATCGATGCGAGCGGAAACGTTCTTGCGGTCTGGCGCAAGGATCTAAGCACCTCGACCACGACAACCTATGGCGCCTACGCCAGCCGCTTCGCCGGAGGCAGTTGGCTTCCCCAGTTCAAACTTGGCCAGAAGACAGGACTCAATGTGCTTGAGGTGAATGTGTCGGTCGCTGATTCCGGCTTCGGCGCCGCGACCTTCTACTACCTCTCGGACACCACGACCACGGATCCGGACGCCTACCACACGATGGTTGCCTTCTATCGCTAGCTGGCCCACGCCATGGCCAATGTGCGTTGGTGGCGGCGATTGACTTCGTGCCAGTTGATGTTATCCAGTCACAAGGGATGCAATCGAAATGAAGAAACCAACTGCCGCCGGACCGAAGACCGTGGCCGAATACCTGGCGGGCATTCCGGAACCCGCCCGCAGCACTCTGAAGAAGGTTCGCGCGGTGATAGGGTCCGCCGTGCCGTCCGGCACCACCGAGGGCATCAGCTGGGGCATGCCGATGTTCAAGTACAAGGGAATGCTTCTCGGGCTGGCCGCGTTCACCAACCATTGCAGTATATTTCCCGGCCCGGCCGTGATTGCCGCGCTCAAGGACGAGCTGAAGGGCTTCCACACGTCGAAGGGAACCATCCAGTTCCCCGTGGACAAGCCTCTGTCAGTCGCCCTGGTGAAGAAGCTGGTGAAGGAGCGGATCGCGGAGAACGAGCGAAGGAAGCGAAAGTGATAGGATTGGCCCATGTGGTGGAAGACCTTCGGAATGCTCGCGGCTTGCGCTGTGGCCGCCTGTGCATCAACCCAGTCGTCTGAGCGGCAGCGCCGCGTTTCTGATTGCCTTGCCCATTGTGGCGCGCCGCCAGAACCGCCGCGCACCGGCCCCTTCGACCAGAACGCGGGCCGGCGCGACCAGAGCAACTCTTGCGAGCAGCGCTGTCAATAGAGACGCCGCTATTGAAGCGAGCTGAGAACGTAGCCTGTGCGCAGGGCGTGTGCCCAGTCGGGACGGCTGTGCTGATCCGCCAGCCGCGCCATGGACTCGAAGTCGTAGGACACGGACAATAGGGCGACGGTCCACCCAGAGGTCTGATTTTCCAGCAGGGCGTAGCGTGCATCGGGTGAACCGGTCTCGACGACGTGGTAGCTGGGCTTGGTGTCGTCGAAGGCTGGCAACCCGACGCTGCCAGGATTGACGAGGAGCTGGCCCTTACCCGTCCTCACTGCGCGTGGCACATGCGTGTGACCGCACAGGACCACGGGCGCAATCACGCCGTCCGTTCGCTGGGCGATTTCGGCTGCCGTGGCAAGGCGAACGCGACCCGTCTCGACGGTCTCGAGCAGATACTCGAGGTCGCTGCGGAGCGTACCATGGCAAAGCAGGACGCCACCGTCGATCTCGGCAATCGGCGGTAAACTGCGCAGCCAGGCGAACTGCTTATCGCTAATGAGCGGATATGCGTATCGGTCCGATGGACCAGCCGTCGCCACGTCGTAGGAAAGAAGCTGGCGTTCGTGATTGCCGGCAATTTGCACCCAGCGCTGCTGCATCAGGAAGTCGGCTGTCTCACCCGGCAAGAGCGGACCCGAGAGGTGATCGCCCAAGGTGACCACCTGGTCGACGTGGCGACTGGCAAGGTCGGCCATCACGGCCTTGAGGGCCGGCAGGTTTCCGTGGATGTCCGCGAGCACGGCGATGCGCATGGATGAGCCTTTGTGGCCCGACTGTAGCATCGGTAGAAGGTTCCCTACTGCAGACACCGCGTTATTCCGCTTTAGTCCGCGCGCGTTGCTGCCGAGATCTCTTGCGAGAGAAATCCCCCATGGCTCTGCCCTCCATCGTTCTGCTCGCGCTGCTCGCGCAGGCCTTGACCCCCACGCCGGACCCGCAGGCGAAGGCCAAGGCGCAGGGGCTGCTTAACGAAGGGTCTCGCCTCTACGGAGAAGGTGACTACGCTGGCGCGCTCGAGAAGTTCAACACGGCCTACGCCGCCTACCCATCGCCCAAACTGATGTTCAACATCGGCCAGGCCAATCGCGATCTCGGCCGGCCAGTCGAAGCCTTGCAAGCCTTCGAGAAGTTCCTGGCCGACGAGAGCGGAGCATTGCCCGAGACGGCCGCAGATGCGCGCACGTCCCTGGCCGAGCTGCGCGAGAAGCTGGGACGGATCCTCATCGACTGCCAAGCGGCCGACACCGAGGTGAGTATCGATGGCAAGAGTGTTGGGCTGACCCCGCTGCCCGGACCCATCTGGGCCACGCCCGGCCGCCACCAGGTGACAGCCAACCATGCGCACGCGGCCTTTGCTATCGAGAACGTAGACGTGTCGGCGGGTTCGCTGCACACGGTGACGCTGCAACTACACTCGCTGGCAGATCCGGTGGTCGCCGTGCCAACCGTAGCGGCCGCGCCGGCCGCGCAAACCCCACCTGCAGCCACCTCCTCTGACCTGACATCCATCCCCACAGCGCCCAACGAATCGGCCAGCGATCAGCCGCTCTACAAGAAGTGGTGGGTCTGGACCGGCGTCGGCGCGGTGGTGGTGGGAGGTGCCGTGACAGCCTTTTTGCTGACTCGACGGTCGAACGATCCGTGCAGTGGAGTCGGCTATACCTGCCTGGAGATCAAGTAGCCCATGCGCCGTGCTCTCCGGTGGTTGACCTTGCTTTGCGGCCTGGCATGCGGCTGTTCGAATCCATCGAACGACACCAAGATCTTCGTCGTGGTGTGGAGCGATCTTGCGGTGCCGGGTGAAATCGACAACATCGTGGTCGACGCCAAGGGCCCGTCGGGAAAGATCTCGGTCACGCGAACCCTGACGGCCGGCAATGAGGCGGGCAAGACCAAGTTGCCTGTGGTGGTGGCGCTCGTGCCTCCCGACAACAAGGGCTTGCCTGTCGAAGTCACGGCGAGCGGGAATTTTGGTCGCAATTCCGTTGTTTCGCAGTCCGCGAGCCTCTCCTTTCTCTCGGGCCAAAGTCGAGTCTTGCGGCTCTTCCTTGGTCGCGCCTGCAGAGGCCAGACCTGCGTTGGAAATGTGACCTGTGCCAACGGGCACTGCGATCAGCCCATCGACGTTGTTCCAGGTAGCCTGCCGGTCTACGACCCATCGACCTTGCTCACGCCTCCCGATGCTGGCTTGGCTCCGACTTTCGACGGCAGTCCTAGCAACACCCCCGATTCGCGTGCCGACGCTGCGGATGACGGGCAGGGGTACGACAGTGCGAATGAAAATTCCGTGGATATCCCTGTCTTCGTGCCTGACGGCGGTCCGGACGCGGACGGCGCAGGTGGGAGCGCTGGTGTTGACGGTGCGAGCGCGACGGGTGGAACGGGTGGCTTCGGCGGACTAGGTGGTTTGGACGGGCCGGGCAATGACAGGGGCTTCGATGAAACCGGCGGCCCAGGCGGAGCAGGTGGCGTTATCGGCTCCGGCGGAGCCAACGGTTTGGATGGGCCGAGCGGGGATGGGAACTCTGGTGGAACGGGCGGCGATGGCGGCTCCTTCGACGGGCCGAGCGGGGATGGCGGCTCGGGTGGCACCGGTGGCTCTGGCGACACCGGTGGCGATGGCGGCGCTGGGGGAAACGGAACGGGTGGTGCAGGCGGCTCCAGCGGAACGGGAACGGGTGGCGCAGGCGGCGCCGGGGGTACGACGGTTCAAATCACCTGCCCCACGGACCAACTTGACGACGGAACAGGAGCCTGCGCTTGGATGGCCGGGGTCAACTGGACGCAGCGGGGAACGTCGCAAGCCTGGTCTTCGGTCGCTTCCTCAGCGGACGGCGTGAAGGTGGTGGCCGCAGTTTCGGGCGGCTTTGTCTACACATCGACGGACAGTGGTGCGACCTGGACACAGCATGCTTCCGCGCGGAATTGGACTTCTGTCGCATCGTCAGCGGACGGGACAAAGCTGGCGGCCGTGGTTTCGAACGGATATGTCTACACCTCGTCCGACTCCGGCGTGACGTGGCTCCAGCGGGCCGCCGTACGAGACTGGTATTCGGTAGCGTCGTCGTCGGATGGAAGCAAACTGGTGGCCGTGGTCAGGAGGGGCTTCCTCTATACCTCGGCGGATTCCGGGGCAACGTGGATCCAACGCACGTCCCAGCCCTGGTCGGCCGTGGCGTCGTCGTCAGACGGGACGCGACTGGTGGCCGTTGCCTGGGGGGGCTACATCTTCACATCCCCGGATTCCGGAGCGACATGGACGCAGCGGGGCGCCTTGCGGGACTGGATCGCCGTGGCTTCGTCGGCGGACGGTACCAAGCTGGTGGCCCTGGACGAGGCTCCTGGCTACATCTACACATCAGCAGATTCGGGCGCGACATGGACGCCGCGGGGAGCATCTCAGGCGTGGACGTCCGTGGCCTCGTCAGCCGATGGAACCAAGCTGGTGGCTGTGGGCACCCCCAGCAGCATCTACACATCAACCAACTCTGGCGTTACCTGGACACCGCGGGCAACTTCACGAGCCTGGTCCTCGGTTGCTTCATCGGCGGACGGAACCAAGCTCGTTACCGCAGTCAGCGTAGGCTTCATCTACACATCGACCGGCCCGATGCCCTGAGCGCCTGAGCAGTCACGTTCGCTACGCCGACAGCTTCTTTGCGATTTGGGCCACGTGACGGCCCTGGAAGCGCGCGGCGGCGAGTTCGTTCTCGCTGGCCATGCGTTCTCCTTTGCCGCCAGCGATGGTCGAGGCCCCATACGGCGATCCGCCCGTGATCTCGTCGAGGCGCATCTGGCCTTGGAAGGCATAGGGCAGCCCCACGATGACCATGCCGTGGTGGAGCAGGGTGGTGTGGAAGCTCAGGATGGTCGACTCTTGGCCGCCGTGCTGGGTCGCCGAGCTGGCGAACACGCTGCCCACCTTGCCGACCAGTTTGCCCTGCGCCCACAGCTCGCCCGTGGCATCGAGGAACTGGCGCATCTGCCCGGCCATGTTCCCGAATCGCGTGGGCGTGCCGAAGATGACGGCATCGGCTCCGGCCAGGTCGTTCACAGTTGCCACCGGTACATCCGCGAAAACCTTCTGCGCTTCGGTGGCGCCCATGGCCGCGATCACCTCGGGCGGCAGGGTTTCGGGAACGCGTTTGAGCACGACATCCACGCCCGGAACTTCGCGGGCACCGTCGGCCACAGCCTGGGCCATGCGATAGATATGTCCGTACGTCGAATAGAAGAGCACGAGTACCTTCATGGCTTGGTCCTTTCAGTCGGTCCGTCGTTACTTCTTAGACGCCGACGGACGTCAGAAGGTGCAGGGCGACTGTGCGACGCCATAACCACAGCCGCAGACCCGTGCGCGCGAGCCAGTTTTCGATGCTAGAGTCCCTTCCACTATGACCCCAGACTTGGCTGGCAGGACCGTCGTGCTCGGCGTGACGGGCGGCATCGCGGCGTACAAGGCCGCGGAGCTGTGCCGCCTCTTGGTCAAGGCGGGTGCGCAGGTGCGCGTGGTGATGACCGAGGCGGCTTGCCAGTTCATCACGCCGCTCACCATGCAGGCGCTGTCCGGGCACGAGGTGGCGCGCGATCTGTTCGCTCCGGTTCCCGAGGGTGGCATTGGCCATATCGAGCTGGCCAGTCGCGCAGATCTGATCGTCATCGCTCCGGCCACCGCCGACGCCATCGCGCGCTTTGCCGCGGGCATGGCGGACGATCTGCTCGCCGCCGTCGTGCTGGCTACCCGTGCGCCCATCCTGCTCGCGCCGGCCATGAACACCAACATGTGGGAAAACCCCATCACCCAGGACAACCTCGCGCGCCTGTGCAAGAGCGGGCGTGCGACCAGCGTGGGCCCGGATGCGGGCGACCTGGCCTGTGGCTGGGTTGGGGCAGGGCGCATGGTGAATCCCGAAGAGATCCTGGCCGCCGCGCTGGCCCGTTTGGGGGCAGGGGCGCCCAATGCTCTCGGAGCACTTTCCGGCCAGCACGTCGTGGTCACCGCGGGGCCCACCTGGGAAGCCGTCGACGACGTACGCTTCCTGGGCAATCGTTCGTCGGGCAAAATGGGTTTCGCCTTGGCCGAGGCGGCGGGAAGCTTGGGCGCACAGGTCACCTTGATTGCCGGACCAGTCGCGCTGGCCACGCCCGCCTCGGTCGCCAAGCGCATCGACGTGGAATCCGCGCTGGAGCTGCGCGAGGCCCTGCAAAAGGCCGCTGCCCGCGCCGATATCGTGGTCATGGCTGCCGCGGTCGCAGACTTTCGTCCCGGCGTGCGCGTGCTGGGCAAGCTCTCCCGCCGCGATGGCAAGCACGCGACGCCGAAGGTCGCCAAGGCCATCCCTCTCGTGGCCAACCCCGACCTGCTGGCCGAACTCGGCCGCGCGCGCAAGGGCCGACATCCCTATTTGATCGGTTTCGCCGCCGAGGTCGGCGTATCGGGCGAGGCGCTTGTCGAACGCGCCCGCACCAAGCTGGTCGAGAAATCTTGTGACGTGGTTGTTGCCAACGAGGTCGGGCGTCCTGGAATAGGATTCGGTGCGGATGAAAACGCGGTGACCCTGGTGTTTTTCGACGGCCGCGTCGTCGACCTTCCCCCGGCGCGGAAGGAACTTCTGGCACAAGCAATCTGGGATAGGATTGCGCAAGAATTCGCCGCGCCACCGCGGAAGATTCCGAACCTAGAACAACCCAAGACCGAACCAAAGCGCGCAAGCCGCGCAAAGGAAAAGCATGCCTAGTGCCCTGGTAGAAGAGAAAATCGGTTCCTATCGCCCCAAGGTCATCGAGCGTCTGCAACGCGCGGGCGACATGTTGGCATCCCGCCAGGAAATGGGCGGTCACACGCGCGGCAATGTTCCGCCCTGGGCGGGCTCCGGCGATGGCGATTTTCACGGAACCTTGTCGGCCATCTGGGTGTGGTCGCGCGGGCAGAACCTGCTCGGCGACGATCGCTATTCGCTCAACATCGCCTCGGCCTGGAGCTTCGTGGAATCGAGCTGGGGCGAATTCATTCCCCGTTCGCTGGCCGCGCACGCCAGCGACGAGGCGGCCTACGACTGCGCCATGGTCCTGCGCGCCTGGATGGCTGGCGACGGACACAAGGTCATCGACGACGAGAGCGCGCGCCGCGAGCGCGTGGCCACGGCCGCGCGCCTGCTCGGAGCCTACGTGACCGACCTCGAAAACCTGGTCGGCCGCGAATTCAAGGATCCGGGCTTTCTGGCGTGGACACTGGGCGAATACGCTCGCGCCACAGGCGACCGCGGTCTCAGCGCCACCGCGCGCCGGTTCGTGGAATCGGCCTTTGGCATGAAAAGCCCGCCGCCCTTTGCGACCGAGTTGGCCTCCCGCGATGGCCTTTTCGATTTTTCGTGCACCACCGCCACGCGCGTCTTGGCAGTCATCGGGGCCGAGGGGCCGATCCCGTTCGTGGGCGCTTGGCTGCGCGAGCGTGTCGCCCCCGCGGTGCCGCAGGCTTTCGTTGCGCGCCCCATGGACGAGAACACCTGGAATTCGTGCGCAGCCGCGACGCTCGGCTACGCCTTCTCCATCTCGACCGACGCGACCTTTTTCGACGCCTACAAGGTGTTGATGGATGAACTGGACGAGCGCGCGCAAGACGGAGCGCTGGGCCGGATGCCAGGATTCTCAGCAGAGACAGCAGCGACGTTTTACTACGCGATGGCGACGGCTTCGATTCTCGGCAAGATTTGAGGAAGTCCTGACTTGTCCGACCCACGACAGGAACTGCGCGACCTGACCGCTGCCTTCCGCACCCATCTTGAGGCGCGCGGGCGAAGTGGCCTGATTGGGGTTTTGCGGCGGCCATCTCCCGCTCCGGCCAGCGAGCAGCCGGGGTCCCCAACATCTCCTGAAATCGTCGACGACTCCGATCCGCTCAAGCCGTACCCGACGCCCCCGCCGGTCCTCTACGACGAGGGCCAAGTGCTCCACAGCGGACGCGGGCTGAATGCCCTGCACGGTGAGATCGGCGACTGCCAGCGCTGCAAGCTGGCCAAGGGGCGCCGGCACATCGTGTTCGGCGTGGGCAATCCCGACGCGAACTTGATGTTCGTGGGCGAGGCGCCAGGGGCCGACGAAGATGCCCAGGGGGAACCCTTCGTGGGCGCGGCCGGACAGCTTCTGACCAAGATGATCAAGGCCATGGGCTACGAGCGGTCCGAGGTCTACATCTGCAACATCATCAAGTGCCGGCCGCCGCAGAATCGCAACCCCGAACCCGACGAAATCGCGGCTTGCGAGCAGTTTCTGCGCAAACAAATCGCCATCGTGCAACCGCGCGTGATCGTCGCGCTGGGCAAGTTTGCCGCCCAATTCCTGTGCGGCGAGACCACGCCCATCACCCGCCTGCGCGGCAACCTGCGCACCTACCACGAGATCCCGGTCATGCCGACCTACCACCCGGCGTTTCTCCTGCGCGACGAAAGCCGCAAGGGCGAGGCCTGGGCCGACCTCAAACAGGTCATGGGTATGCTGAAAAACCTCGGCCTGCGCTGATCTTGAGGCTTGAGGCTAGAGGCTGGAGGCTGGAGGGTGCAGGCTGCAGCCTCCAGCCTGGAGCCTCCAGCCTATCTCCGATTGACACCTGGGATCGGCAACGATAACTTCCGCCGTGCGCCTGCACAGAGGAGGACTTGATGGCTAGCGAAGATCCTTGTTTCATCGGCAGCAAAACCACGGTTCGGGGCCAGGTCTCGGGCAAGCAGGATCTTGTGGTCGAAGGCCGCATCGAGGGCCACATTCGGCTAGAAAGCCACCTGACGGTGGAAGAATCCGGAACCGTCGAGGCCGATGTCGAGGCCACCATTGCGACGCTCAAGGGTGAGGTCCGCGGCCCCGTGGTCGCGACCCGCTCCGCGGTGCTTGAGGCGACGGCGCGCGTGGCTGGCAAGGTCAAGGCGCCTTCCATCACCATCGCGGATGGCGCGCGCTTTTCGGGAGAAATTGAAATGGATGTCGAGCTGCCGGCGGGCGTGGTGCCCGGGAACGCATAGCCGCGTCTAGGACGGATCTCATCATGGCAAAGGAAAAGGAAACGAAACCCATGGCGAACACGGTCATTGGAAGCAGCATCGTCGTCGACGGCGAAATCAGCGGCGAAGAGCCGATCACGATCCTCGGCACCGTCAAGGGCAAGGTCGCGGTCGCACAGGGCGTGGTCGTCGAGGCGGGCGCCACGGTCGAGGCCGACATCGAAGGCCAGACCGTTACGGTCAGCGGCAAGGTGACCGGCAACGTGACCGCGCGCGAGAAGCTGGAATTGCGGCCAGAGTCCAAGATGGTCGGCAATGCCAAGGCCCCGCGCATCGTGGTCGCCGACGGCGCCACGTTCAAGGGCAACGTGGACATGGACGTTTAAGGCGCCACCATGGCTGACAAAGAAACTGTCATCGGCGTCGAGACGCGCATCTCGGGCGAGATCCGCGGCGAGGAAGATCTGGTCGTCAAGGGCCGGGTCGACGGAAAGATCCATTTGTCGCACGCGCTCACCATCGAGAAGGGCGCCATCGTGCAAGCCGACGTGGACGTGCGCAACTTGGTGATTTCGGGCACCCTGGTGGGCAGCATCGTGGCGTCCGAAAGCGTTCGTCTGCTCGCCAGCGCGCGCGTGGTCGGCGATCTCGCCGCGCCTCGCGTGATCATGGATGCGGGCGCGGCCTACCGCGGTCGCGTGGACATGGGCGACATCGAGGCGGCGCGCGCGGCCGTCGCCTCGCGTTCGGTGGCACAGCCGGTCGCCACTTCCGCGAGCGCGGCGAAGGATCGTCCCGCACCGCCACGCGTGGCGCCGACGCCCAAGACCGCGGCGTTTGCCGCCAAGGTCGCTCCCAAGTTCGTGGCGCCCGCGGGAATCGAACGATCGGCACCAACAGCCGCAGCGGCACCGCCGGCCTTTCCCCGCGTCGCGGGAACAGTTGGTAGCGTGGCTCCGGCTTGGGCGAAGAAGAAAATCCGTCGACGGTAGTTGCACCCGCGTCGTGCAACTCGTGACAAATGTGATACGGTTCGTTCGCCCATGTGTGGCGTAGTTGGAATTTTTGGCCACCCCGAGGCGTCGAAGCTCGCCTATCTGGGATTGCACGCGCTCCAGCACCGGGGGCAGGAATCGGCTGGTATCGTTTCCAGCGACGGCCAGCAGCTGCATTGGGTGCGCGAGATGGGGCACGTGGGCGAGATCTTCACCGAAGATCGCCTGCGCCAGCTCCCGGGCTCCTCGGCCATCGGCCACGTGCGCTACTCGACCACTGGCGATTCCGTTCTGAAGAACGCCCAACCGTTGGCCGTGAACTATTCCCACGGCTCGGTGGCCGTGGCTCACAATGGGAATCTCATCGACGCCGCCGAGGTTCGCGCGCGTCTGGAAGCCGAAGGTTCGATTTTTCAAAGTACCAACGACAGCGAGATCATCCTGCATCTGCTGGCCCGTTCGCGCGAAGGCGACTTGCCTTCACGCATTGCCGATGCCCTGCGCTCGGTGCGAGGCGCCTATTCGCTCGCGTTCTTGACCGAATCATCTTTGATCGCCGTGCGCGATCCGCTCGGCTTCCGGCCGCTGTCGCTCGGCCGGCACAAGAAGAACGGCTGGGTTGTGGCATCGGAGACCTGCGCCTTCGAACTCATCGAGGCCGAGCACATTCGCGACATCGAACCGGGTGAGATGCTGGTCATCGATCGCGATGGCGCGCGCAGCTTTCACCCGTTCATGCCCGAGGAGCCGCGCCGCTGCGTCTTCGAGTGGATCTATTTCGCGCGGCCGGACTCCAACATCGCAGGCCAGTCGGTGTATTCCGCGCGCGAAAACATGGGACGGAGGCTGGCGGTCGAGCATCCCGTGGAGGCGGACATCGTGATTCCCGTGCCCGACTCGGGCACGGCCGCTGCCATCGGCTACGCACGCGAAAGCGGCATCCCCTTCGACCAGGGCCTGATTCGTTCGCACTACATCGGGCGCACCTTTATCGAGCCGTCGGAATCTATCCGCCACTTCGGGGTCAAGCTCAAGCTGTCGCCGGTGCGTGACGTTCTTTCGGGCAAGCGCGTAGTGGTGGTCGACGACTCCATCGTGCGCGGCACCACCTCGGGCAAGATCATCGGCATGATTCGCTCGGCCGGCGCCAAGGAAGTTCACCTGCGCATCAGCTCGCCGCCCACCATTGGACCTTGCTACTACGGCATCGACACCCCGGATCGCAACAAGCTCATCGCCAGCTCGCATTCCGTCGATGAGGTGCGCCGCTTCGTGGGCGCCGACACTCTCGGTTACCTGTCCATCGAAGGGCTCCACGCCGCCGTCGCCAAAGTGCTGACCAAACACGAGCACCGCGGCCTGTGCGACGCCTGCTTCTCGAACAACTATCCCATTCCCTTGCCGGCCTCGGTCCGCGCGCGCCAGTTGCGCTTGATCTCGGTCTAGCGCACCCAGCGGTGGTCGCATCGTCCTGCTAGAGTTGGCAGGCCATGGTCGCTTCGCCTCCGCCTCAGCCGCCTGCGCCTGTTGGGCTTGGGCGTCGCCTTGCGGCCAGTGCACTGCGCTCGCGGCAGACCCTGGGTCTGGTCTGGCGGTCGTCGCGACTTGGAACCTTGGGTTTGGGCACGCTGACCATTCTTGCGGCATCGCTGCCGCCGCTGGTGGCCTACGTGGGCAAGTTGATCGTCGATGCCGTGGTCGCGCGCGACCGTGACCGCGCCGTGCGCATGGTGTTGCTTGAACTCGGCGTGGTCGCGGCCATGGCGTTGCTCGAACGTTCGCTCGGGCTGGTGAGGCAGCTGGTCGGCGCGCGCCTGGGCATCGACGTCAACCTGGCCATCTTGAAAAAAGCAGAAACTCTCGAACTGCGGCACTTCGAGGATTCCGAGTTCTACGACAAGCTCTCGCGCGCTCGTCGCGAGGCCTCGCTGCGCCCGCTGTCGCTCATCGAAAGCAATTTCCAGGTTCTGCGCAGCGCCCTGACCTTGGCCGGGTACATCGTGCTGCTCGTGCGTTTTTCGAACCTCATGGTGCTCGCGTTACTCGCCGCCACGATTCCCGCTTTCATCGCCGAGGCGAAGTTTTCTGGCGCCGCGTTCCGGCTGCGCAACTGGCGCTCGCCCGACACGCGCCGGCTGCTCTATCTCGAATACGTACTGGCCAACGACGAGCACGCCAAGGAAGTAAAACTGCTCGGCCTAGGGCCTATGTTGCTCGGCCGCTATCGCAGCCTGTCCGAACGCTTTTACGGCGAAGACCGGCAGCTCGCCGTGCGGCGCGCGGGCTGGGGCTATGGCCTGTCGCTCATCAGCACCGCCGTGTTCTACGGATGCTACGCCGCGATCGTGGCCACCACCGTAGCCGGCCAACTCTCGCTGGGCGACATGACCCTGTACCTCGTCGCCTTCCGGCAGGGGCAACAGAGTTTTCAGGCGATTCTCTCCGCCGTGGGCAGCATGTACGAAGACACACTCTACATGTCGAACTTGTTCGAGTTCTTGGCTATCCCCACCGAGCGGATTCGATCGAGCGCGCCAGCCGAGGTCCAGCCCGAGGAAGGCATTCGCTTCGAAGGTGTCGGCTTTCAGTACCCCGGCTCCGAGCGCTGGGCCCTGCGCAACGTCGACCTCTTCGTGCCGAAAGGGCAAAGCCTGGCGCTGGTCGGCGAAAACGGGGCAGGGAAGACCACCTTCATCAAGTTGCTCTCGGGCCTCTACCGCCCGAGCGAAGGCCGCGTGCTTCTCGACGGCCGCAACCTCGACGACTGGGACGAGCAAGCCCTGCGCGGCCGTATCGGCGTCATCTTTCAGGACTTCAACCAGTACCAGCTTCTGCTGCGCGAGAACATCGCCTTTGGCAGCGTCGAACACCTGCAGGACGACCTGCGACTGGCCCGCGCCGTCGATCATGGGGGTGCGCGCGAGCTGGTCGCCGGCCTTGCCACCGGGCTCGAAACCCAGCTCGGCCGCTGGTTCAAAGAAGGCATCGATCTGTCCGGCGGGCAGTGGCAGAAGGTGGCGCTGGCTCGCGCTTTCATGCGCGACGAGGCCGACATCCTGATCCTCGACGAGCCCACGGCCGCGCTCGACGCCGAGGCCGAGCACGCCGTCTTTCAACGCTTCCGCGCCCTGGCTCAAGGCCGTACCACGATTCTCATCTCGCACCGCTTTCCCACCGTGCGCATGGCCGACCGGATCGTCGTGCTCGAAGGCGGCACCATCATCGAACAAGGGACGCACGCCGAACTGCTGGCCGCGGGCGCCCGCTACGCCCGTCTCTTCGCTTTGCAGGCCGAGGGCTATCGCTAGAGCACCGGTGACCGAATCGAGACCGAATCGACAGGCTGCTACTCGAGCAGTAGACTTGGGGCATGACGCAGCTGCGAGAGATCCTGGAAGCCGCGCTCAAACTCGGCCCGACCGAGCGGGCCGCGATTGCCAGTGAGATCCTTGAGAGTCTCGATGACAGCGGGTACGGCCAATTGAGTCCCGCGTGGGAGGAAGAAATCCAGCGTCGGCTGCGCGAAGTCGAGACCGGCCGGGCTGAATCGACACCTGCCGAACGCGTCTTCGCAGAGGTCGAAGCCGAACTGCAGGCCCGCCGTGCCCCGCGATAGGGTACCGATTCGCTTCGCGACAGCAGCAAAGGCCGATTTCCGAGACGCCGTCTTCTGGTACGAGGACCAACGTCCTGGCCTGGGCGACGAATTCGCACGTGCCGTCCGCGCTGCCGCGCACCTCATCGCAAGCGGACCCGAACGCTGGCCCAAGAGGCATGGGCTGCGTCGCTACGTTATCCGTCGCTTCCCCTACACGATCGCTTATCGCTTCGCTGGTGGCTTCGTAGAGATCTTGGCAGTTGCGCACCATAGCCGTGACCCGGCCTCATGGAAAGATCGCGGGTAGTACACAGAGGCGGATTCAAACCGTTCGGTGCCCTAGTCTGCTACCTTTCGCCCGCAATGTCTTCGCAATCCCAGCCCGCGGTTTCTTGGCGCGGGCTAATGCACCTTTTCGTCGTCTATATCGTCTGGAGCAGTACCTATCTGGCCATTCGGGTGGCGGTTCGGCCCGGCGCTGGTTTTCCGCCCTTTGCGCTCGCAGCCATGCGCTGCCTGTGCGCCTTTCCGCTGTTGCTCGTGTGGTCCAAGGCGCGCGGCCTGCGCATCCGACCCACGCGCCAAGAGCTGCCCGTGCTGATCGCCTCGGGCGTTTTGCTGTGGGCCTTCGGCAACGCCTTTGTCGTGGTGGCCGAGCAGCGCGTGAGCAGCGCTCTGGCGGCCATCCTCATCGCCTCGACGCCCATCTGGGTCGCGTTGCTGGAGAGCCTAATCGACAAACGTCCACCCTCGAAACTGATGGCCGTGGCGCTGATGGTCGGTTTTGTTGGCGTGGGGCTGATCGGCTATCCCGCGATGCGCGGAGGTGTGCGTGCCGATGCCATCGCGGTCGTGATCCTGCTCATCGCGGCCCTGAGTTGGGGCGCAGGCTCGCTCCTCCAGCGCCGCCGTCCCATCGGCCTCGATGCCATGGTCAGCGCCGCCTACCAGATGCTGTTTGGCGGGCTTGCCGTCACCATCCTTTCCTTGAGCTTTGGCGAGCCGATGCCTAACCCGACCGGCACCGCATGGCTTGGCTTCGCCTTTCTGCTCGTATTCGGATCGCTCATCTCGTTCACGTCGTTCCTGAAAGCGCTGCACCTTCTGCCCACCCGTTTGGTCTTCACCTACGGCTACGTGAATCCCGTGATCGCCGCGTTCCTGGGCTGGCTCGTGCTGGGCGAGCGCGTGGCAGGCCCAGCCTTGGCGGGCGCGACCTTGGTTCTGCTCGGCGTGGCCGGGGCGTTCCGGGCGCACAGATAGAACTTGCGGTCGAGGGGGCCCACTGAGCGATTCCGCTGTGTGGTATCCTCGGAACGCCCAAGCGACGAAAGAGTGAAAAACTCAAAAGTCCCCAGAAAAGGAGTTTCTCGTGAAGCGAAATGTTGTTTTTTCCTCCGGGTTTGCTCTTCTCTTCTCAGGCAGCCTGCTGACCGCGGCATGCTCGAACGACACCAACACCGCGGCCCCTGCTGGCACCGGCGGTAGGGTCGGTACCGGTGGCTCGGCAGCAACGGGTGGCAGCACCACGGGCTCGGGTGGCAGCGCGGGCAGGAGCAACTCCGGGGGAAACTCCGCCAGTACGGGAGGCTCGGCGAGTTCCGGAGGGGCCAGCGGAACCGGTGGTGCGGTTGGTTCCGGAGGGGCCAGCGGAACCGGTGGTGCGGTTGGTTCCGGAGGGGCCAGCGAAACCGGTGGCACGGTTGGATCGGGCGGCAGCGCGGGTGCAGCCGGGACCGGCGGGCGCGTCGGCACGGGCGGTTCGCAGAACGGCGGCAGCAGTTCGGGCGGCGCGAGCGGTACCGGCGGAAGCAGCGGCACGGGCGGATCACTGAACGGCGGCAGCGGGGCGGGCGGCGTGAGCGGGACCGGTGGACGTACTGGCACGGGCGGCTCGCAGAACGGCGGCAATGGTTCGGGCGGCGCGAGCGGAACAGGCGGAGCGGGCGGGACGGGAGGCACGAGCAACTCGGGCGGCTCCTCAGGCACGGGTGGCAGCACCGGCGCGACGAGCACGCACATGTACACGCAGGGCAGCGACCTCTACACCTACTGCGGCGAGAAAGTGCTGCTGCGCGGGCTGAACCAAATGTCCATCTGGACCGACGCTTCCGGGACCAGCTACCCGGCAATCGCCAGCTTCGGCTCCAACGCCATCCGTATCGTCTTCGCGGAGACCGGAAATTCAACTGGCCTCGACACCCTGTTGACCAAGGCGGAGGCAAACAAGATGATTCCCATCCCCGAGCTCCACGATGCGACCGGCAACATCGGCGGCGTTCCGGGGACCGTCACTTGGTGGACCCAGGCGTCCGTCGTCGCGGTGATCAAGAAGCACGAAAAATGGATGCTGCTCAACATCGCCAACGAATCGGGCGACAACAACGTCGCGGACTCCACGTTCCAAAGCACGTACACCAGTGCCATCACCTCCCTACGCAACGCCGGCATCGCGGTTCCCCTCGTCATTGATGGTTCGGGCTGGGGCCAAAAGGTCGAGCAACTGCTCACGGTCGCCCCGGCACTCCTCGCCGCCGACCCCCAGAAGAACATCATTTTCTCCTGGCACGAGTACACGGGCGGAACTCAAGAAAACGCCCGCATCACGACCAACCTAGAGAAGTCGAAGACTCTCGGAATTGTCCTCATCAACGGCGAGTTCGCCAGCGCAAATGCGACCGACTGCACCGAAAACGTGCCCTACGCGTTTCTCCTTTCGGAGGCACACCGCGTGGGCACCGGCTGGCTCGCGTGGTCGTGGGACAACAGCAATTCCAACTGCAAGTCGGGAAGTGGATCCAGCTACAACATGACCAGCAACCTCACTTCGGCGAGCGGTCTGGTCTCGGGATGGGCCTCCGACGTCGTTCAGGACGACCCCAATTCCATCAAGAACACCTCCGTTCGCCACTGCGAATGGAAGTGATCGGCGGCCGGTCCCTACCGCCCTCGCTCGCGCGCCTGGCCGAAAGGCGGATTCGGCACACCTAGCGCTGCCGGTGAGGCGCCTGCCCGACGGCAACATTTCCTGTCAAGACGCACCAGACTCTTGACTAGAAGTGAATGATGCCCAATCGTTCCCCCATGCTTAGCACCCGAAGAAACTTGTTTGGCCCCTTGGTCCTGGTTGGGATGATTTTGCTGCCCGCGGCCGCCTGGGCCGAGGCGAAGGTCGCTGTCGTCGACACCGTCCAAGCCACGCTCAGGCTGAAACTCAGCGTTCGCCAGGCTGTCGCCGGAACCTTGGACGACCTCTCGGTGGCGATGGTCCCGATGGAGGACTTGACCCCGGAAGACGCCGCTTGCACCGATTCCGACTGTTTCGCAGCCGTCGCAAAGCGCGTCGGCGCCACGCATCTCTTGCTCGTCCAGGGCGTCGCGAATCCGGCCGGGTATCGCCTTTCTCTCGACATCCGCGATGGCGAGACCGGCCGTTCGCTCGGCACGGACGGTAAGGACTGCGAGCTGTGCGCCGAGGATCAGTTCGCGAGGACAGTTCAAGAGCGGGTCGGCAAGCTGTGGAAACGGATCGTCCAGGAGCAAGCGCCGCCGCCGGCTCCGGCACCACCGCCGCCGCCGATGGTAGCGGTTCCCCAGCCCGAGGAAAGGCCGGGCGTGGACGTGACGACCGCGCCGTCTTTCTGGCAACAACCCACGCCCGTGATGGGGCTTGGTTTTGGCGCGGTCGGCTTGCTGGCCGCCGGGTTCGGCATCTACTACATCGCGGTCGATGGCCATGCGGTCACGACTGACAAGGCGACTGGTCACGCCATCATGCTTCGGGATACCGGGAAATGGGGCTGGAGCCTGCTCGGTGTGGGCGTGGTTTCGCTGGCCGCGGGGTCGGCCATGGTGATTTGGGGTAGGGACGATGGCAGCAACGTTTCGGTTGCCGTGGGACCGCGCTCTTTGGGCCTGCAAGGGAAGTTCTAGGAGATGAAAGTCATGCGCAAACTATTCGTCGTTCTTCCCGTGCTCTTTGCCCTGGCTGGCGGCTGCGATGCCACCCGCCGCGACTTCACCTACTGTGACATCGACTATCCAAGCTGCACTAGGCCCGATCTCACATGCAACTATGTGACGGGTTTGTGCGAACCTTTCCACGACGCCGCCACGCCCGATACCCTCGCGAGCGATGCCGGTCCCGTCGATCTCCCGGAGGGTGAAGCCGCCTTGGCACCAGACGCCGCGGATGCGCCGGCTGTCGTCGACGTGTCGCCCGTGGACACTACTTCCCTTGATACCGGCGTCGTCGACGCCCCGATCGTCGACGTGTCCATCCCCGACACGCGCGTGCCCGATGCGGCCGGGACCTGCGCGGTGGACAACGACTGCTTCGGCGTGGCCAGAGGCGCCTACTGCGTGAACAATAAGTGCGTGGCCTGCAAGACCAGCAGCCAGTGCAACAACGATGCGGGCGTGCCCTTCTGCTCGGCGCAGAACACCTGCGTTTCCTGCGCTGGCGTCAGCGGCCCCGACGGCGGCGGCGCCTGCCCGGCGACCGCGCCCGTGTGCGCCGCCACCGGCAGCTGCGTCGAGTGTGTGAACAACGGCGACTGCCCAACTGCCGGGAAGGCCTTCTGCGTTCAGAACAAGTGCCAAGGCTGCAACGTGCCCGGCGCCACGGCCAGCGTTCCCGCCGGCGGTAGTGCCGACGGCGGCGCCGTCGACGGCGGCGCGCCCGACGGCGGGAGCGCCAGCGTTGGCCCCTGCACCGGCGCCACGCCCGTCTGCGCGACCACCGGCACCATCGCCGGCCAGTGCGTCGGTTGCGTGACTAGCGGCGACTGCACCGGAACCACGCCGATCTGCAACACCGCCAACACCTGCGTCGCGTGCACCAGCGACACCCAGTGCTCCGATAAGGGCGTCGGCCCCGGCGTGTGCATGTTCCACCAAGACGGCCGGTGCGCGAGTGACGCGGAAACGATCTACGTGCAGAACTCGGCAACCTGCAGCGGAGGCGCGGGAACCATCGCGTCGCCCTACTGCGACTCGCAAGCCGGCATCAATGCGGTCACCGCAAGCAAGCGGGTCATCGTCATGAGCGGTTCGAACCTCTACCCAGTGACGTCGACCGCGACGAGTTCGACGGGTCAGATCTCTATCATTGGCCAAAGCACCGCCACCACCACGGCTGGCGCATTCGTCGGCATCCATGTCACTGCTGGCGACCTATACGTTCGGGGCCTAACCGTTGCCAGTGGCACGAACGCCGGTCTCACGGTTGATGCGGGCGCAACCCTCAGAATGGACCGCTGCATAGTCAAGGGGAATGCGGGCGGCGGTTTGATCGTGAAGTCTGGGGCCAACTTCGACATCGCCAATTCCGTCTTCGACAACAATGGCCCTGGGCTGGTGGGCACAACCACGACCTTCGGTGGCATTTACCTTGGCGGGTCAGCGCCCAGCGCTGGGCCACATCGGTTCTGGTTCAACACCGTCGTCAACAACCAAGACAGAGGCATCATTTGCTTCGACACTACGCAAGCGCTCACGGGCATGCTCCTCTACGGCAACACCAACGGTGACTTCCTCAGTTGCGCGATGGACGCCACCTCGAAGTGGTCATCAGGATCCCCCACGCCAAGCGGCGCATCCAGCGACATCACCAATCCCGCCCTGAGTTCGACCTACCACCTAACGACGGCGTCGAAGTGCAGGGACTTCGTCAGTGCAAGCACAGCACACCCCGTGGACGACATGGATGGCGAGCTTCGGCCGAAGCCGGCCAACGGCAAGCTCGACTGCGGCGCCGACGAGTTCTAACCTCTTCTGCGAACATAGGGCGCCATCGATTCAAGCGATGAGTCCAGATCCAAATCAATCCCCCGATCGGCCTTGGCGCCTGCTGCTCTTTGGCGCCACGGGCATGGTGGGGTCGTCGGTGCTGGGCGAGCTGGTCAAGGATGACAGCGTGGCTGCGGTGCGGGTGGTGGGGCGCAGCTCTTGCGGAGTCAGCCACGCCAAGGTCGACGAGCTCCTGGTTCCGAATCTGTTCGAGATCGCCTCGGTGCAGGACAAGCTGGCTGGCTTCGACGGTTGCATCTTCGCGCTGGGAACGACCTCAGTAGGTTTGGATGAGGCCGCGTACACGCGCATCACGCACGACCTGGCAGTCGCCGCTGCCCGCACCATGCTGGCGGCCAATCCGGGTATGGCCATGGTTTTCGTTTCGGGTGCGGGCACGGACAGCACAGGGCAGGGGCGCACGATGTGGGCGAGGGTGAAGGGCCGCACCGAGAACGCGCTTTTGGCCATGCCGTTCAGTCACGTGGCGATGATTCGCCTGGGCGGGCTGGTGCCACCGCGCGGGTTCCGATCCAAGACCCGCTGGATGCGCTGGCTCTACCTCGTTCTGCGACCGCTGTTCCCGCTTCTGCGCTGGCTTTTGCCCAGCCTCATCATCACGCCCGAGCGCCTGACCCGCGCTATGCTCAAAGCCTTGCGCGGCCAAGCCGGCAAGCCGCGCCTGGAGCCGCGCGACCTAAACGCGCTGGGCGCGATGTGAAAGGGGCAGACGCCTACTGAGCTTGGGATGGATCGACCACGCGCCCTTGGAACAGAATGGCGCCGGTCGGATTGTGGCGGATGAAAAAGAGAAATGGACGGTCCACGACCAGCGTTGAAAACTCCACTATGGCCAAAGTTGTCCCAACCACGCCTGTCGCCGCGGCGGCGGTTGTCCCTTTCTCGTCGACGGCAATGACCGCCTTGTGGATGACCGTAGCGACCGACAGGTCGCGCGAGCCATCCATTGCAGAAAAGTCAGCGAGGCGCGCGTCGAATGCGTCGGTCATTCCCAACGCAGCAAGCACGCTGTTGAGCAGGGAAGGCGTGGAAAACTTGAAGCGCGGCATGGTGACGATACCCATCGCGGAAGAGGTGGGAGTCAGCATGGTGGTCAGGCCGCCCGCGGTCAGCCCCTGCTCGAAGACATCGAAGGTTCCAGCGTCCGGGACCAGCAGAATCATCGACGTCGTGCCGCCGGCATAGTCGAGGGCAGCCGCGTTCCAGCCCGCCTCGCTCCAAAGCACGGCGTTGCCCACGCCGTTCGACATCATGGGAACGCCTACGTCGCCGGCGGGCGCGTGGAAGGTTCCGTTCGGACTGTTTGGATTGAAACCGTACAGCCACGTGCCGTGGAAGTACACCGCGTTGGCAAGAACAAGCCGGGTAAGCGTGTCGATCGTTCCCGGGTCGAACAATTGTGGGATCATTTGTTGGGTCTGGGTTGACACCCAACCGTTGATATCGGCACGCGCGGTTTCGGGAGCGCCTGCGAAGTTCTCGACGAACAGGCCGGCGCCATAATTTTCGGCGAGGAGATCGAGATACGACGGCAGGAAGGAAAAGCCAGTCTGCACCCAGATCGAGTTCGCGATGTTGAGCTGAAAGGCGTTTGCGTCGGCACCCGAGGGCTTGGCCATCAGCGCGAGGTCGAGAGCGTCGAACGCGGGATGCAGTCGCTCAGGCGGCAGTGTGAAGTGCAGTGCGGTGGCCATCTGTGCTGATGTGTCGTTCGCCGCACCCGCGTACAGCATGGCCAGCGCCAGCGAGATGCTGGTCTGGGAAAAGATGAAGTTGCCCGGATTCAGGGCGCGCAGTTGGGCGTATAGGTCCACGCCGAAGGCGAGGTTGTCTGCCGCCAGTTGCGTGGCATCGTCAGATGAGACGACGGGAGTCAGGGCTCTGCTCTTGTCCGAGAGAAGCTCGTTTGCAGGCGGAACAGCGCCATCCGCTGCAAGCTGGGCGGAGGCGTCCGCAAGTGGCGGGCCGTGGTCATCTCCGCAGGCAGACAACGTCAAGGCGGCGAGAGCCAGAAGGCGTGAGACTTTAATCATGGTCGACCCCAAGACAAGCGTAGGTCTGCCGCTTGGAGGTGGCAAGGACATCGAAGTCATCGACATTCTCACCGGCGTGACCACCCGCACAGCGCTGGCTATCCGAGCTTCACCACCGCAGCCCCTTGCAGCGCGCCGGTACGCAAGTCATGCAGGGCTTCGTTGGTGCGTTCCAGAGGATAGATCGTGGTCTCGGCGCGGATCGAAATCGCGCGCGCCATGCTCAGAAACTCCTCGCCATCCTTGCGGGTCAGATTGGCGACCGAGCGCAAGACTCGCTCGCCCCACAGCAGCACGTAGGGAAAGCTAGGGATGTCGCTCATGTGAATTCCGGCGCAGACTACGGTGCCGCCTTTTCGCACCGCCTTGAGCGAAAGTGGAACCAGATCGCCAACCGGTGCGAAGATCACGGCGGCGTCGAGCTCGACGGGAGGCAATTCTTCCGAGGCACCAGCCCAAACTGCCCCCAGCCTGCGGGCGAAATCCTGGCTGGCCTGATCGGACGCGCGCGTGAAGGCGTAGACATTGCGCCCCTGGTGGCGTGCGATCTGAATCAAGAGGTGGGCCGCGGCCCCGAATCCGTAGAAGCCGAGGTGCTGGGCATCGCCGGCGATGCGTAGCGCTCGATAGCCAATGAGGCCAGCGCACAGCCAAGGCGCGATTTCGGTGGCCTTTTGATCCTCGGGGACGCGCAGACAGAATCGCGCATCGGCCACGCAGAACTCGGCGAATCCTCCGTCGAGCTGGTAGCCGGTGTAGCGCGCACGATCGCAGAGATTCTCTTGTTCGCCCTGGCAGAATCGACATTCGCCGCAGGTTCCGCCCAACCACGGAACACCAACCCGCTCACCGAGGCGAATGCCTTTTACGTCCGAACCCAGGCAGTCGACAACACCGACGATCTGGTGCCCAGGGACGAGGGGAAGCTTCGGCTCTTTCAGGTCTCCGTCGACCACGTGCAGGTCGGTCCGGCAAAGCCCACAGGCCTCCACGCGCAGCCGCACTTGCATCGGACCGGGCGAAGGACTGGGAATTTCCACCAGTTTGAGTGGCTCACCTTGCTTTTCGAGGATCATGGCACGCATGGCTCAATTCTGCCCTTACGTGCCGATCAGTGCCCCACCGCGGGCTTCCAGGATGAAGGTCACTGGGCCGTCGTTGACCAGCTCGACCTTCATGTCGGCGGCGAAGCGGCCAGTGGCGACGACAATGCCCTCGCCACGAATGCGTTCGGCCATGCGCTCGTAGAGCTTCTGTGCCAGGGCTGGATCCTCGGCGTGGTCGAAGCTGGGGCGGTTGCCTTTGCGGGTCGAGCCGGCAAGGGTGAATTGGCTGACCACCAGGCAGGCGCCATGAACGTCCTTGATAGACAGGTCCATGGGCGTCCGGCCGGGAAAGATGCGCAGGGCCACCAACTTGCGCGCGAGCACGTCGGCATCGGCTTCGCCGTCGCCGCGCTCGACGCCCACCAGAACCGCCAGCCCCAAGTCGATTTTGCCGACGACTTCGCCAAGGGCGCGAACCTCGGCGCGCGACACGCGCTGAACGACCACAATCATCGTGTGACCCCGGCCTGATTCGAACAGGCGACCTACGGTTTAGGAAACCGTCGCTCTATCCACCTGAGCTACGGGGCCAAAGGTGTGATTCTAGAAAGCGAATGTATGCCGCGTCGCCTGGTACCACGTCAAGCGCGACGGTTGGTTTCCTCACCCCTGCTACTGCCCGCCCGCTAGTCGCAGAACATTCCCCCCAATCTAGTGGTCGGTGCGCAGAGAGGATGGGGGTTCTGGCAGTACGAATTGCACCACACGATACCGCTAGGGTCGCCGGTCCAAGATGAGGATGATGTGTCCAGCGGCACGCCGTTCAGGTCGCCAAAATCGCACTCCTCGCCAGGGTCGAGGATGCCATTACCACAGCAGTGTACCCCGCCCGCATCGCCTCCGTCAGCCGATGGATCCTGCTGCTGAGTGGGAATGCCATTCGACAAAAGGCCGCTGCAAGCCAGCGCAGGAACACCACCGTCCCCAGCAGACTGGCATAGAACGACCTGGTTACATCGTTGGACTCGGTAGACGTTCTGCCGGCCTACGTCCCGGATCGTTGCTTGCGCATCGCCAGGATTGCACGACAGTGGATCATCACAATGCACCCCCTCAGGCAACATGCACAGGATGGGTCCGTACCCCGACACGGAATAGCACTCGCGCCCTGCTGGGCAGGCTCCTGATAGGTCAACGGATTTGGTGTCGTATGTCCTTGGTCCAACCCCCGTGGCGACCTGCTGGTCGCCTGGGTTGCACAAAGGAAAGAAGATGGGAGAGGGCATCCCCTCTCCGGTGCCGCCTTGGCCACCGTTCGATGCGCCGGCATCCACACTGGTCGTTGTTCCGCGTCTGCATGTGATGACCTGCGCACACCGTTGACTGACGTAGCAGGAATTCGGGTAGCTCAGGCAGTCCGCGTTCGACGTGATCTGTAGGTCGCCAGGATCGCAGGACAGATCGCTGCAATGAACACTCTCGGGCAGCACGCACAGCGTGGATCCGTGGGCGGTTGACAGGGAATAGCACTCGCGCTCGGGTGGGCAGTACCCGGAGTAGTCTGCTTCCGCTCCCGAGATTATTTGCTGATCGCCTGGGTTGCAATCGTTGACCAAGATGGGCGCAGACCCGTCCGGGACACCTTGACCAGTCGTAGAACCTCCCGTGCCACCTTGGCTGGTGGAACCAGCTACTCCACCGTGGCCGCGAGTGCCCCCCTGGCCGCAGGCCGCTTGGCTGATGGTGAGCACCAGGCCCAGGCACGCCGATACAGGTTTCACCATCTCCATGCGCCGCCAGACATCGCGTTCTTTCATGACCCCAATGATGGTACTGCTCTCTGGCGCACAGAACAGTGGCGTAGGACTCGGATGCGCCAAGATGTGTGATCAGTGTCTCGATTTGGCCGGTGGCGACGGGGTAGGGCGGGCGAGGCTGGGGTCGGTCGGCGCGGTGTCTTCTGGTCCGAACGAAGGCGCGAGATCGACGGGTGGCTCTTCGCCGATCGTCAGTGGAAGGTCCAGAATGCCGGCGCTCTCTCCGCCGGGTGTGCTTGCTTGCGGCGAGAGTTGCGGGGAATTGGCCATGGAAGAGGGAAGGAGGGTTTCAGAAAGCTCGGGGGACAGCGGCTTGAGGCTCATGGTCAGCCTGCCAGCGGGTGCAAGAGATGCGACCGGGGCCGCCGGTGCGAAGGCCGAGGACTTTGCGGGCACCAGGACGGGCGTGTCTTCCAGCGAGATTTCTATTCCAGCCGGTGCCTTGTTCGGGTGGTCCGGGCGGCTCCCCGTGGCGGCGGGCGCCTGGAAGACAGTGGCGGCTGTCGCAGCCGCTGCTGACGATGCCGACGTGGCCGAGGCGCCCGGGGATTTGGTCATGTACGGGGCGGCGTCGTCAACCTGCCGCTCGAGGGCGCGCGACACGAACTCCTGCCGCCGCTCCCACACCAGGTTGACGGTCATCTCGTGCACCTTCGCCTTCACGACATGGTAGGGCCGGTCGACGGTCATTTCGCGCGCGCTCACGCGGATGACGTGAAACCCCTTCTGCATCTTGAGCGAGACCTTGCCATCCTTGCCCGCGGCGATGGCCTTGGCCCGTTCGTCGTCCAGCCACACGCGGGCGCCTTCCACGGGACCGCGGTCGTCGAGCACGGTGATCTTGAACTCCGCCTCGGCGGCTTCGAGGACGTGAGCAACGAAGGCGGTTTTTCGCGCCAGCACCTCGACCTCTTGCGGGGGTTCGCGCAGCAACATGGTCTGGCGGCCACGGGTATAGATACCGTACAGGTGCACGTACCACTTGCCGCGCGGGATCCCGCGGAAGGTCGTGTTCTGGTCGATGTTCCAGGCCTCGAAGCGCCGCTTGCGCTTGCCCAGCCACTCCATCTTCTTGCGATAGGCAGTCAGGTTTTCGATGGACGGCGTGTGTGGCGAACGCGAAATCAGGATCGAAAACATCTCGTCCTTGGCGTCCGAGTCCCACTGCACGCGAACGATGATGGTGCCGCGCAAGGAAAGCGCGATGGCCCAGCCCAAGGCGGCCAGAAATGCCAACACCGCCAAACCAACCATCAGCGGATTCAGCGTGACAAGGCCGGTCGAGCGGCCAATCAACGACGCCTCGATGCGTGAGGTCCGCTGGTTTGCAACGTCATGAAGGACCAACTCGACCGTCACCCAGGGCGCCACGCCAGCGGGCCGGACGCGATAGAGCAAAAGCGCGCCGCAGCCGAGGTCGTGGGCCAGGATGGGAATACCTTCGTCGGTCAGGCGCTCCGCGAGCAGGTGTTCAGTTTGAATCTTCGCCTGGGTCGCCTGCAGTTCCCACGGCGACCGCATTAGGGTTTCCAGCAAGCCTTCGCTGAGGTGCTGCTTGCGCACCAGAAAAGGCCAGTAGAAGGGTTGTCCGCTGCCCGGCAGGGGCGCGATCTGGATGGTCGAGAGGTTGGGATCGTACAAGGCATCAAAGCCTTGCAGCACCGGGCGCAGGTTGAGCGCAAGCGTGCTCGGTGGGCCCGTCGGTTTCTCGGGACCTGCTTCCGCGGCGATTGCCTTTGCCTCTTCCTGGCGCATGCTGATCTTTTGCGCCAGACCCGCCGAAGCACTGTCGGCCTCGGCACTGAGGCGCGCGCTGATGGCCTTGATCTGATCCGCGTTCAGTTCTTGGATTTTGACCAGCCCGGCCGCCTGCCGCGCCTGTCCGCCCGCTGCCAGCGCTCTGGCCGCCAGGGTGGACGCCAGTCCGGGCTCTTGCGTCGCGAGTTTCTCGGCCGCCGCTAGCGCCGCCGCTTCCATTTGCGGACCGAACGTGCCAGGCGGCGTGGCCGCGATGAGGGGCAGGAGCGGGCGCCATTCCGCCGCTGGCCTGCCGAGCAGCGGGGCGAGAGCAGCGTCCTTTTTCTCCACGGAATCGCCGCGCTCGATGGCGAGCGCCACGGAAGCTAGCGCCACGGCCGGCAGATTGTGCGAGCCGCGCAGCAGCGCCAGTTCGGTCTCGGCTGCGGCGAAGTCCTTGAGCGCCGCCAGCGCGCGCACCTTGGCCGCGCGCAAGGAGGCATTCTTAGGGTCGCTCGATAGCCCCGCATCCGCAAGTTGCGTGGCGACCGCCCACTCGCCCCGCAATAGCCTCGCCTGGGCGCGGGGCAGGGCGGGCAAGGCGGGATCCTCGGCCAGCGCGAGCAGGATGGTCTTGGCGCCTGCAAGCCGACCCACCACGGTGGGCAGGGCCAGATCCACGGCGCGCGAGGCCGCCGTCGGATCCTTGGCCAGCATCGCGGATTCCGCCGCCAAGAAAGGGCGCACATCAGCGAGCCCCACCTCGGCCGTGTCGCCCACCGTGGCCCCGATGGCCGGCGCGATTCGCTTGGCCAGCTGCCGCGCCAGTTCGGCAACGTCGCCAGTGGCCGCCGCTGCGGCGATGCGCAGCAGCCGCTTGCCTCCTGGGCCGACCATGGTGCCGGCCACGGTCGTGCCCTTCTGGCCGACGCGCAGTTCCCACAGCACCAGGCTGTCAGCTGCCAAGGCCTCGATGAGCCTTGGCGCCAGCTCGCTGGGCACGGTCAGGTTCTTTCCTGGCGCCTTTTCCGTGATGGCCTCGATGGCCAGGGCCAGCTCGCTCCTCGGGACGAGGCCGCGCTGGCCGGTGACGAGATAGGAGCGAACGAGAAGCGAAACCGCGCCTGCCAGTTCGCTGTTTTCGGGCTCAGCCGCAGGATCTGGGACGATGGCAGTTGGTCGGGCCAGTGCACTGGCGGGCAGCGCAAGCAACCACGTTCCGAGCAGCCAGATCTTCAGCCAGCATTTCTGAAGTCCAGGGGGGGCGATGGTAGAGTGCGTGGCCATGCGAGATCCACGCCTGTTCTACTGTTCAGTCTTGGTGATTTCCACTGCGGCGTTTGCAGCGGGATGCCACACCAATCGCAACAAGCCCATCGCGCCGCCAGATTCCTATCTTCTGTTCGTTCCAAGCGCGGACGGCACGGGAAAACCGCTGCACGTGGACAAGGCCGACATCAAGACACCCGCCGTGGATCCGCTGCCCAAGTTGTTCGAAACAGGATTCGCCTCGGAGATGCTGCGCACGGTGTATCTGGCCGGCCAGTATCTGCGTGACGCCGTGGTGGACACGCGGCGCTTCCCGGATGTGGCCCGAGCCAATGGCAGCCTGCCGGTTTGTATTGTCGTAGGGGCGGACGCCACGCCATACGCTCGCGGCCTGTCTATCAAGGGTGGCTTCGGCGGAGCCACGGATCGGCCGGACTTGCCCTGGATTGGCATTCCCGCGGATCCGACGCGCGACAAGGCCCTGATTCAGACCCTCACCGCGCGCCTGGCCAGCTACGCGGCCCATCTGGTCGCCACGGGCGGACTACTCGATGCCGCGCCAGCGCCACCCAAGGCATTGGTCGACGGCTATCGCATGGCCATGGAAGTGGTGGCCCGGGAATGGCGCTACACGGACGGCCCGGCGGGCGTGATCCAGACCGACGAAGGAACCACCGAGCAACGCGAACTGTTCGGCAACATCCGCGAGAACCGCTACGTCATCGACGAGACGAACGCGTTGAGATCCGCGCGCCAGCTGCTGGATTCTCCGGGCGTGGCCGCGACCATTTTCTACCGCATGGCCCAGTCCCGCGCTGTCGGACCGCGAGTCGCGCCCGAGGCATTCTATGCGCCGTACGCGGCGAACCGCATGCCCAAGGGGGTGAGCCCGGCGGCCGTTCTTGGCACCTTCAGGAACTTTCAGGCTAAGCTTCTCGGCGTCTGGGCCAGCGCGGTGCTGCGCGGAAAAGCCCCCAAGGACATCGTCGATCTAGTCGAGATCTACGGCGCGGAATTTCCCGCCGAACGCGCCGAGGTCATCCGCATCTTCGTGGTGACGACCTTCGGCGGAACCATCAAGCCGGGCGGCTGCTCCATGAAACCGCAGGATGCCCGCCAAACCCTCGCCGAATTGACCACTCTGGCGGCCGAGGTTGGCGCTGGCCGGAAGACTCTGCGCGACGCACTTGGGGCCGCGGGGAAGTGAATTGCAATCTGGCGATCCTGGCGTTTTCCGCGGTATGAAGACCCCGTGAGTCCAATCGATTTCTCGCAAACTCGAATCATGGTCACCGGCGGCGCCGGTTTCCTAGGCAGTTTCCTCAACGAAGAGCTGAAGCGGCGGGGAGCACAGGAGATCTTCGTGCCCCTCATCGGCGACTACGATCTGGTCGACCGCCAGTCGGTGCGCAAGCTGATGGCAGATGCGAAGCCAGATCTGGTTTTCCATCTTGCAGCGCAGGTCGGGGGCATCGGCGCCAATCGCGCAAATCCAGGGCGCTTCATGTTCGCCAACGCCATGATGGGACTGCACGTTTTCGAAGAGTGCCGGCTGGCTGGGGTAAAGAAGCTGGTGGCGGTTGGAACCATCTGCGCCTATCCCAAGTTCGCCCCGATCCCTTTCCGCGAGGAAGACCTGTGGAACGGCTATCCCGAGGAGACCAACGCGCCCTACGGTATCGCCAAGAAGATGATGCTAGTCCTGTCGCAAGGCTACCGCGAACAGTACGGCATGAACAGCGTGGTGCTCTTCCCGGTCAATCTCTACGGCCCGCGCGACAACTTCGACCCCAATTCTTCGCACGTGATCCCGGCGCTCATCCGCAAGTGCGTCGAGGCTCGCGAGGCGGGCAGGGACGAGGTCGTGCTGTGGGGCGACGGTTCGCCCACGCGCGAGTTCCTCTACGCTGGCGACGCCGCGCGGGGCTTGGTCATGGCGGCCGCAAGTTACGATTCGAGCGAGCCCGTGAACCTGGGCACGGGTCAGGAGATCTCGATTCGCGACCTGGCCACGCTTATCGCCGAGAAGACTGGATTCCGCGGCAGCCTGCGCTGGGATACCAGCCAACCCAACGGACAGCCACGCCGGCGCCTGGACGTATCGCGAGCGCGCGAGCGCTTCGGGTTCGAGGCCAAGACGACATTTGCCGATGGCCTGCGCACAACCATCGACTACTTCGAGGAACAACATAGAAAGGGAGTGCTATGAAACGCGCGCTTATCACGGGAGTCACGGGTCAGGACGGGTCGTATCTGGCCGAGTTGCTGCTCAAGAAGGGCTACGACGTCATCGGGATGGTCCGCCGGTCCAGTTCTTTCAACACCGACCGTATCGAAGGCATCTACCAAGATCCGCACAGCAGCGACTATCGCTTCCGCCTGGTCTTCGGCGACCTCGACGACGCCAGTTCGCTCAACCACATCATCCGCACGAACTCGCCCGACGAGATCTACAACCTGGGCGCGCAAAGCCACGTGCGCGTCAGCTTCGACGTTCCCGAATACACGGCGGATACCGTCGCCATCGGCACACTACGCCTGCTCGAAACCCTGCGCGAGACCGGGCACAAGTGCAAACTGTACCAGGCGTCGTCGAGCGAGATGTTCGGTGGCTCGCCGCCGCCGCAGAATGAAAGCACGCCGCTGCGCCCGCGCAGCCCCTATGCCTGCGCCAAGGTCTTCGCGCACCACCTGTGCGAAAACTACCGCGAGGCCTACGGCATGTTCATTTGCAGCGGAATCCTCTTCAACCACGAGTCGCCCAGGCGTGGCATTCCGTTCGTGACCCGCAAGATCACCCGGGCCGCCGCGCGCATCAGCCACGGCCTCGACAAGAAGCTGTACCTCGGCAACCTGGACGCGAAACGCGACTGGGGCTTTGCCGGCGACTACGTGGAAGCCATGTGGCTGATGCTCCAGCAGGAGAAGCCCGACGACTACGTCATCGCAACCGGCGAGGCGCATTCGGTACGCGAGGCGCTTGAAGTCGCGTTTGGAACGTTGGGGCTCGACTACAAGAAATACGTCGAGATCGATCCGCGCTACTACCGGCCGACCGAGGTCGATCACCTGTGCGGCGACGCCAGCAAGGCCAAGACCAAACTAGGCTGGACGCCGAAGGTGCGCTTCAAAGAACTCATCGAGATGATGGTGAAGTCAGACGAAGCCGACGTGCGCACATCCCTGCAGGGTCGAGCGCCGGCGGTGTGAGTCTATCGGGCACGTCCAGAGCCAGTAGGTCGCCTAATGGCCGCCCAGGCTACGTAAACTACATCAGCCTACATGTTCAAACTATCCCCCTGTACCGGGCGTCACTCAGATGCCCGTTGCTGATGGATTTGCACACGGCGATTGTAGATTGCGGCAACGTCCGAACGGAGCGACCATGCTCCCCATGACAACTAGACTCTGTGTCCTAGCTTCGTGCCTTGCTTGGACGTTCGCGGTTGGCTGTGGCGGCGGCAGCAGTGGTGCGAAACCCACGGTGGATGCCGGTGCACGGGGCAGCACGGGCGGAACAACGGTTTCTCCTCCATCGAGCGGCACGGGCGGGCTTGGGGGGCTGGTGAATGCCAGTGGACCAGGCGGTGCAGGTGGAACAGGTGCAGGTGGAACAGGTGCAGGTGGAACAGGTGCAGGTGGAACAACTGTTTCGCCGCCCGCGAGCGGCACGGGTGGGGGAGGGCACATGGACACGGGCGCTGGCGCGGGCGGTGCGGGAGGCGTGAGCATTTCCGATGCGGCTGATGCCAACCTAGCGAGTGCAGAAACGGGCGAACAGGCCACGGACGGCGGAGCCTCTGCGGAGGCTGCTGCGCCGGATGTGCCCCACCTGGTTGATGTGTGCGGTGATGGCATTGCGTCGAGTGCCGAAGCCTGCGATGACGGCAACACGACAAGCGGCGATGGTTGTTCGGCCAGCTGCCGCATCGAGCTTGGGTACAAGTGCAGCGGCAGTCCGAGTCAGTGCTCGCTCACGGTGTGCGGCGACGGCAAGGTCGAAGGCGCCGAAACCTGCGACGATGGCAATGCCATGCCATTCGACGGCTGTTCTGCAGCTTGCCAGCTCGAACCGGATTGTTCGGGAAGTTCGTGCACCTCGAAGTGCGGCGACGGCATCGTGCTCGGCGAGGAATGCGACGATGGCAACACCGCCAGCGGCGACGGCTGTTCGTCCAGTTGCAAGATCGAAACCGGTTGGACCTGCACACAGCCCGACCTCGGCGACAAGATGCTGGTGCCGGTCATCTATCGGGACTTCAAGTTCAGCATAGATACTGCTTCTCCCGGCAATGACTTCGAAAACGAGGTCACCGGTTCTTATTCCTCCTTCGCGGGCATGGTCAACGCCACGCTCAACGCCAGTGGCAAGCCCGTGTACTCAGGGATCGGTGGCAGCGCCCATATCCTGAGCGCCGATTCGTTCAGCCAGTGGTACACGAACGTCTCTGGGGTCAATCACGCGACTGCGTCCAAGATGGCCCTGTGGAAGGACGGCAATGGCAACTACGTGAACCGGTATGGCGCGAACGGGGAACAGTGGAATGTCACGGCTTCCGCCAACTGGTGCGGAATCGTGGGCAGCGAGATCCTCGATGTGAGCGGAAAGCCGATACCCTGCACCTACCACACCCACGTGTTGGACGGCGGCGGGGCCGACGGCGGCGTGGCTGTCAGTCAAACGGACTGCCAATTCCTGGAGGCGAATGGCTATACCCAGATGCCTGGCAGTTGCAAGGCCGACAGCGGAGGTACCTACTCGGCCAAATACCTGGTGCGGAAGTCCGACGGCAATCCGCTCTTCTTTCCGCTCGACGGCGATCCCTTCACCCCCGCCTCCGAGCTCACGGCCGCAACCATTGAACCCCACTGGGACGACTCGATGACTTGGCCGTACGACTTGGATGGTTCCGGCAAAAGGATTCTGCACAACTTCAGCTTCACCAGCGAAATCCACTCGTGGTTCCTCTACGACAAGACCAAGAGCTACAGCCTCGACTTCCTCGGCGACGACGACATCTGGGTGTTCATCAACAAGAAGCTCGTCGTGGATCTAGGCGGCATTCATATCGCGGTCGATGGCCGAATGGTGATCGACGCCAACGGCAATTGCACCACCACCGTGACTCCGACCTATCCCACCAGCCCGGCGCCCACCTCGACGAAACAGGCCGCAACCCTCGGGCTACAGGACGGCATGGTCTATGAGATTGCCGTGTTCCAGGCTGAACGTCAGTCGAACGGCTCGTCACTGCAGATCACTTTCCCCGCCTTCAACACCGCGCCCAGCACATGCACCTCCCTGTGAGGTGTCGAAAGGGAAAGCGGGGGCGTCTTGTCCGGGCGGCGAATTGGTGAGACGATCCCCGTGTTGCAATGACGATCCCAACGCGTGGAATTTCGCGCTTCCTTCGGCCCATCGTGGCTGCGCTGCCGCTGGCACTTTCCAGTTGTGCCGGCTTCGGCCAACCGCGTGCCTTTGCGTTCTACCCGAACCCCGAGCACCCGCGCGACCGGGCGACGCTCGCCCAGTTGCAGGGCCAGATCGCGACCATCGACGGCGTCGACGTCGAACCGTATGGCACCGTCTTCGATGTGCTACCGGGGTGTCACGTGGTCTCGCTTCGCCACAAGGTCGGAGAGGGCAATCTCTCCGGCGCCTGGACGGCGGATCTGGGCCCGCGCTTCTACGGATTCCGCACGCAGAGCGGCTACCTCTACACGATCGACATTTCCGTCAGGTTCCGGAGCGCGTCCCACGGAACCATGACCATCCTGGCCGCGGAACGCGATGCCACGGGCAGGGTCGTGCAAGAAGTGCCGCTGGTCCGCGGATACCAGGACATCGAAGCGTGTCGCGCTTGGGAGGGCACCGCGACGCCTACGGCGCCGCAACTGCCCGACCAGCCCCCAGGCGCGATCCCAAGCGAAGGCATCTCCCCTGGGTGACGGACGTTGCCTTCATGCGGCTGCCAGAATGAATGAATGTCCGATAACAGATATTATGTCAACTTGATGACGGCGAAGCTCCAGCCGCTCTGCCCTCAGCTCTAACGCCCTTGCGTGTTCAGACTCTCAAGCTTCTCGGCCCGAAGCGCTTGGAGTTCTTCCAGGGCCTTCTCCGATTCGTTGGGCCGTTCGGGCTGGCGCTCGATAACGGCGATGGCCTTGTCCAAGACTTCGGTGTCCTTGACGACACGGGCGCGGATGGCGTCGTACATCTCGCGAAAGCCGGCGTGAAAGGCTTGCAGTTCATCCCCCTTGCGCAGATTTCCCATATCAGCCGGAAGCTTGTTGTCGCGGACCCTGGCAAAGGCCGACCCGATGTTGTGCAGCGGCCCCGCGATTTTGTGGGTCATCCAGATTCCTGCCACGCTCACGGTGACGACCAGAAGCACGCCGAAGCCGACGATGCCCCACAGAACCACGCGGTCGTTGGCCTCGAATTGCGCGCGCAGCTCCTTCTCGACGCCTGGGTCGACGGCCGCGGTCATGGTCACGATGCGCGTGGTCTCCTGAGTAGCGACGTAGATGCGGTGGCCGAGAAAAGCCGTCAGGAAGACGGCCACGGCGATGATGAATACCGTGTAGCGAAGCTGCAGCCCAACGTCGAGAAGATAATTGCGCAGCTTGCGCTTCTGGTGCGATATGCGCTCGGATTTCGTCATGGATATGCTCCTATGCCTCGTTCCATCCGTGGCTAGCCCCCCTGAGACTTGAAGTACCCGACCAGACTGTCGCCCAACTGCCCCGCGGAAGCCTCGATGCAATCGCGGCGGGCATTTTCTCTGTCCCGGTCCCGCTTGCCTCCTTGGACCGCCGCACCCGCGCTGGTCCACAGGATCACGCTCCTGGACGGCCATCGGGCAACCATCACCTTGACCTCACAGCTCGTCTCAAGCGCGGAGCCGGCGTCGTTGTCCTGCAGCTTGAGCACGTTGCCGTCCACCAAGAACGCCGGCCGGCCGCCTTTGCCCATGTTCTTTTCTTCCGCGCCTTCGACCACGGCGATGTGAGGAAGCTGCTCGAGCGATTGCTTGAGGCTGCTGCGTAGAAGAGCAAGCAGGATGGCATCCGCGGCTTTGCTTCCGCCGGTGAACGGGCCAAACTTCAAGTAAACCTTTCGATCTTTGCTGTCCGGCTCGGCGGTACGGACAGCAGCGATAGCGGCCACGGCTTTTTCAGCCTGGCCACGTACAAAGGCGTCCGCTTCGTGCTGGAGCAAGGTCTTGAGCGCTACTGACGCCGCATCGCCACCAAGCTTGCCCAGAGACTGGGCTGACATGGCCCGAACGGTCTTGTTGTCGTCCGCCAAGGCCTTGATGAGCGGCTGCACGCCGGTCTTGTCGCCCAGCTTGCCGAGCAGCAACGCCGCTTGGGTTCGCACCTTGAAACTGGGATCGCCGAGCAACGCAGCCGACAGGTCGTCCACCTTGTTCCCGGCCGATACAACCCTGGGAACTGCGAACACGAGGACCGCCGCTATGCCGGTCGTCAGTGCCGGCAGAACCCAGCGCGGAGATCTCATCCGGACGAGCGCCGCCCCCCGGACGACCAGTGCGACGGGAATTCGATCACGAAGGCGGTGCCCGCCGAAGGCGTGTCCTCCACCCAGATGGAGCCATGATGCACTTCGACGATGACCTTGGCAAGCGCCAGCCCCACCCTGTGCGCTGCGCGCGCGGGCTTCTCTTTCAAATGGTCGGCGTATGGGTCGAAAATGCCATCTCTGGCCGCGACCGCGATCTGCTGTTTGTCGCCGAATACTTGTACGCGCGCGACGCCAGCGTCGGACGATGCGCAGAGAAAGCAGGTTTCGTTCTCGGGTTGGCGAAGCACGAAGTTCGCGAGGTTCGTGACCGCCTCCTTGATGTAGTTCGCATCGCCGTGAACGGGCTGCGAGTAGGAAGCGTTCTCGACGACGATCTTCTTGTTTGCGCTCGACGCCACGTGTGCGAGGCTGGAGGCCACCGACTGGCAAATGTCGGAAAGCAGGAGCTTCCCCTCCTTGAGCGTGACATCGCCCGCCTCGAAGCGTTCGAATTCCAGCACCGTGCGCAGGTTGCGCACCATCTCGCGGAAGGTGGCGCGCGTGTCCTGGAGGCACTCATCGAACTCCTCGCGTACCTTCTTGTCGCGGGTGTCCGGCTGCTGCGCGATGTATTCGAAGTTGGCCTGGATCGCGCCAAGGGAATTCTGGATGTCATGGACCAGTCCGCGAACCCAACGGCGCTTGTTGCTAATGGCGTTGCCTTGCGCCTCGCGCTTGCCATCGAGCCTACGAAAGATCGCCTGCGAACGAAGCAGCGCCCACAGCCGGGCTCGTCGTTCTTCCTTACTTGTGGACGGCGAAAACAGGGCATCCGCCCCAGCGGCCAGCGCGTCGAGCCGCAGGATGTCGCTCTGCTTGCCTTGGGCAAAGAGAATCACCGGCAGGAAATGCGTTCGGGTGTTGGCCTTGAGCCTCTCGCAAAGATCCACACCACCGGCCTTGCTGATGCGTTCGTCGATGAGCACGACATTGGGCCGATGAAGCAGTGCTTCCTCAAAGCCAAGATCCACGGCTGTCGCCACCTGGACATTGACCCCTTCGGTGCGCAGAAAATCCACCAACGGGCGCGCGGACTCTCGATCGGGAGCTACGATCAGTCCCTCGACCACCCCAGGTGCTGCGGCGACTACATCTCGCGTCGTACGTTCATTAGGAAGCATTCGCCGCGCAATCCCTCGAATCTCCACCGTAACAGAGGTGGGTAAAGGTTTCAATCGGGTTGGGACCGCAAGCGCCAGTACATTCGACGCGTCTTGGCGATGAAATTCGATGAAGGTATATGTAGGTAATTTGACTTCATTGATTCACATGTATTACCCTGTAGGTATGTCAAGAAGCCTCTCGCAATCCAGCGCGCTGATGTCCAGCCCAGAGAAACGTCAGCACTTGCGCTTCGACAAGGTATTTCCGGTCAGGGTGGAATCGGTCCTATTCGGCGAGTTGCCTGGCGTGGCCAGAAACGTATCGGCCGGTGGGATCTTCATCGAAATGCGCGACCCCCTGCCCTTGGGCGCTCGCGTTCGTGTCTCGTTCCTGAATCCCGAGGAGACGGCCGAGATCGTGGCGGTCGGCGAGGTCAAGAACCACTACTTCGTTAACTACGTTCAAGGCGGAGCAACACGCTCGCTTTCGGGAATGGCGGTTCGCTTCGAAGGCTTCGAGAACGAGAGCCAGCAGATCCTTCACGATTGCTTAAACCGGTTCCGCGTCTTGAACTGACTACTCGAGAACGCGCGGCCGAACCGTGATGGCCTCCTTGAGCGGTACGGTCACGTCGGCGTCGATGGGAATTTCCACCTCGCGCGGCCCAGCGACGATGGCGAGCGTCCTTGTGCCATCGCGAATGCTGATCTCGTAGCGTCCAGGCAGAATGCCAGCAAATGTGAATTTGCCATCGTTATCGTCCAGATCCGCGACCGCCGGCCTGGGAAATGCCAAGGGAGACGAACGGCTGATGAGCAAGGCCCTTGCATCGGTCGAGATGCGGACCCCAGCCTGCGGCACCACCTGCCCCGTGACCCGCGATCCCTTCTGCTTGAGCGAGAGGTCGACTTCGACGTCTCCGCCTTCCTCAAGTTCGATCTTCTCCGGCGGATAGGCCAGCATGTCGCCCTTCCTTGCCCACAGATAGTAGGTGCCAGGCACGAAACGGTCCTGAGCGAATGCGCCGGTGCTGTCGCTGGTCCAGAAGATGGGCGTGGTCGGAATTCCCGGCACATCCGAGAGCAAAGCAGCCACGGTGGCGTTGGACTCCGGATCGCCGCTCTTGTCGCGCACGACGCCCCGGATCACCGTTGCCCTAGCTAGCTTGATGGAAACGCGCATACCAGAGCCGGCTTGGATCGCTTTCATCACCGTGGGGCGCCAGCCAAACTTCGTGATGCGCAGGAAGTAGCGTCGCGCTTCGAGGCCGCCCAGGATGAAGCTGCCGTCGTCCCCGGTTCGGGCGCTGCTGCTTTCGATGCCGTCTTCGGAGGCGCGCAATGCCGAAACCTCGGCATTGGCCACGGGCACGGCCGCGGGCGAACTGTCGACGATCCGGCCCTTGATCACCGCCTCTGGACCCAGACGGAAGACTTTGGGTTGTCCGCCCACCATGGGCGCCAGCTTTTCCGCGGGCAAGCGTTCCACGATTTCGCTGGCCATTCCTGGACGGCTAAAACGCAAGGCGTAGTTCCAGGGCCCGCTGCGCAGGCGAATACGGAAAGAACCGTCCTTTGCGGAAACCTCCTGGGCGAGCGCGGTCAGTTGGGTCCCCCGCGACACCCAAACGTCGACGTGGGCGCCTTCAATGCGCCGCCCGCTTTCGTCGACCAGCCGGCCCGCGACCGGGATTTCCGGGCGATCCGAAGTGTCGCGATTGAAGACCGCGCGCTGGAAATCCAGCTCGGAACCGAACAAGCAGTGGGGTTTGGGCGACCACGGCAGCGCGCATTCCGGGGCCAGCGTGGTACAGAATTCGACGCAGTTGTCCTCGTTCTTGGGGTCGCAGATGGTAGGGCGCGACTGGTCGGCATCGAGAAATGGAGCAGCCGAAACATCCCGGCCCGTGCAGTAGACGCAGCCCTCGTGTTGTTCGATGCACAGTACTTCGCGCGGCACCGGCGCGACGTTGCCCGACGGTTGGTTGTTTTTGGCGCCCTGGGAACGCTTACAGCTACCTGCCACGACAAGAGGCACGAGCAGAAGCGCGAGCTTTGCAGCTTTGGATCGAAGCAAGAAGGTACCTCCCGGGTGAGTATAGGACAGGCCTAGCTTGGTCAGGGCCAAGATTGCATGACGAAAAAGATCGGTTGCAAGAGCCGCCCTGGGCAAGCCATGTTGACCGTCGTGCGCGGGAAATTTCTGGTACTCGAAGGCATCGACGGATCGGGCACCACCACCCAGCTCGATCGCGCGGTGGCGTATGTCAGCAGCCTTGGCCATTCGGCCGTGGCGACGCGCGAGCCCAGTACGGGACCGATTGGGCGGCTCTTGCGAGAAGTGCTGCTCGGGCGACTCGGGATGCTGGATGGCTCGCGCATGGCGGGCCGGACCATGGCACTACTCTTCGCGGCCGACCGCATCGACCACCTGCAAAGAGAGATCGAACCGCACCTGGCAGCAGGCACGACCGTGATTTCGGATCGCTACCTGCTGTCGTCGCTTGCCTACCAAGCCGAGGAGGCAGAACGCGACTGGGTGCTCGGCCTGGCCCGAGGAATCTTGCGCCCGGAGTTGACCATTCTCCTCGATTTGCCGATTGAAGTGGCGGCCAAGCGGCGCGCGGCGGCCGGCCGTCCGATTGAGCGATACGATGCCGATTCCTACCTAGCCAAGGTGGCGTCCAACTACCGCGACCTGGCCCGCCAGGATCCTTCGGTGGTAGTGCTGGATGGCGCCGGGACCCAAGACGAGGTGACCGCGGCGATGTGCCGGGCGATCGCCCCCTTGTTCGCGCCCAACGGTCGGGCATGAGACAATCCGTCTATGCAACCTAGGCAAACTAGACAACATTCTTGGCAGCACCGTGGCCTCGCTCTCGCGGTCGCGAACATTGCACTGCTGGTTTCCTCTTGCGCCTCGACGGTCGCCCAGGTGCCTCCCCTAGAGCCAACCGCGCTTGCGGAGCCGCCCGCGCCGCTGCCGCCACCGTCAGTTTCTGCGAAGGCTGAACCGGCGCCACCCCAGCCCTGCACCATGTTCGTCAGGACGGGCGTTTTGCGGCGGACGGCACTGGTTCGACTGATCGAGGCGGGCTTGCCACGCTGGATGCAAGGGGTTGAGGGGGATCGAACGCTGGCCAACCATCGTTTTCAGGGTTGGCTCATCAAGAGCCTGTATCCCGGCGATCCGTGCTACCAGGACATAGATTTGCGCAGTGGAGACATCGTGCAAAAAGTGAACGGCAAGTCCATCGAGAAACCGGAGCAAGCCTTTGACGTGGTGGAATCGCTAAGAACCGCTCCTGCCATCGTCGTGGAGTTCTTGCGCGAGGGAAAGTCTCAACGCATCTCCATCGCTATCGCCGACGAGTGATGTCGTGTTCTAGTGCTTGCGCTTGGGCGGCGGGTGCTTGACGGGCGGCTTCTTCTTCACGGCCGCCACTTTCTTGGCCTGGGCCACCCCAGGCTTGGTATCGCCGGTCGCACCACCAACAACTGTTTTGGTGGCGCCGCCGGCGGTACCAAGACCGGGAGCAGCGGCCTTGCCGAGCGGCGGTGAACCGGGGGGAGCGGCCGGGCCGGGCGCAACACCGGAATCGAGAGAACTTCGCCCCAACCCAGCCGCAAAGCCCCCCGTCAACGGCGGGAGTGTTGGTGACGGCTTGGCCGCTGCGATCTCGCTGGAGGCCGCGGCCGCGGAGCTGGTGGAACCGGCCCTGCCTTTGCCCTTCACCATCATGGCAATGACCACCACGAGGGCAAGAACCACCACGGCCGCGATGACGAGGATCAGAGTGCGGCGACCGCCACTGATCTCGCCGACCATTTCGCGTTCGTCAATTTTCTCACCGGGAACCTCGGGGCCGGCGGTCGGTATCGCGGTGGAAGTGCCACCGGTTCTGAGCGAGAACTTCTTGCGATCTTCGACCGTGACCGATCCGTCGTCGACGTAGCGATCCTCGAGTGGCCGCGCATCCTCCGCGATCGCGGGGGCTTCCGCTGCGGCTTTGCCAGTGGCCTGCAACTTAGCCTTGGCATCGGCGACCATTTGCTCCACGTCGCCCTGCTTGAACCAAAGAGTTTCGCGAAAGGCTGCTCCGGCCTTGGGCGGCGGCCCCTTGCCCGCTTCGCCAGGCTTGATGGCGGCGGCCTGCTGGGCTGGCGCAGGCTGGATGGGGCGAGCCGCAGCCGGTGGCACAGGCGCTGGCGCTGCCGGGGACATCGCCCCTTGCGGCGCATGGGAAACGCGCGGAACTGGGGCTGGGGTTGCAACATAGGCTGCCGGGGCTTGCGGGTACGCAATTCCCTGTGCTTGCCCTGGCGGCATGGCGACATGAGGTGCCAGCGCCGGTGCGGGCGCCGCCTGAGCGGGGCCGGGGCCGCGGGTGGCCAGCGGCTGCGCATAGGGCGCGGCGTGAGGAGACGTGGCACCAACGGCAATCGTCTGACCAACTTCCATCGGTCGCGCTTGCTGTGCGACCGGTGCGGGCGCTACGGATGGAGCCGCGGGCGCGGGTGCGCCGGCGGCTGCTTTGGCGGCCCTTGCCTCAGCCACCATCCGCGCGATATCAGCCTGGTTCCCGCCGAACATCATGGTCTTGGCCAAACCGACCTCACCGGCGGGCTTGGCGGCGCCCACGGGTTGCGCTTTGAGCGCATCGAGTTCGTTCAGGAACAGTCGCAAGGTCAAGTGACGGCGGCTGGAACTCTTGTCGAGTGCCTTGAGCACCAGCTTGTCAGCGTCGAGTGGTAGATTCGCGCCGGGGCGACGCTGGGTGGGCGGGAGAACCGGCGTGGACACGTGCATGTCGAGCACAGCCTGGGTGCTGGCTCCCTGGAAGGGCGGCTCGCCGGTGAGCATGTGGTATAGAATGGCCGCGAGGCTGTAGGTATTCGATCGCTGATCGACTGGCTTGCCCTGCACTTGTTCGGGCGAGAGATAGGCCGCCACGCCGGAGACCCGGTCGTTGATGGGCACGGCAAGGGGAAAGTTGATGACCTTCACATCGCCCGACGCGGAGACCAGGACGTTCTTGGGAGCCACATCGCGGTGGACCAAGCCGACCTTCTGGGCCTCGAGCAAGGCTTGTCCGACTTGGGCCACGATGGATTTTGCTTGCTCGAAGTCGACTGGCCCCGCGGCCAGGATGCGTTCGAGCGAATCGCCTGGGCAAAGCTCCATCGCAATCGTGAGCCCGCCGATGGGCGTCTTCTCGCACTCGATCACGGTGGCGACCTTGGGGTTGCTCACACGCATGAGCTGCTTGAATTCGCGCTCCGTCCGCGCCAGCGTAGCCGGCGTGGCAAGGACCGCGGGCATGACGCTCTTGTAGGCGACCTCGTGGCCGGTTTGGCTATCGCGCGCTCGCCACACCTCACCCGTTCTTTCGCCACCGATTCTCTCGATAGGCTGAAACCGGGCCGCGGGTGGGGCCGCCATTATTTGGAGACGTTGTGGTCCCTCTGGAGTCGCACAAGACTCCTGCGGGCAGAAGTTTGCGTCCTCGGGGTACTGCGTTTTGCAATTTGGGCAGAATTTCATCCGGGTACCTGGAGGTGATGTCACTCCGACCGCGCGGAATACCCGTTGCGGGAGCGAAGTCCGGCGATCTTAGGGCAGAGCCCCTCCCAAGATCAACATTCCTCCCGTCGAGATGCGAGAAACCTGCCGCTTGGCGCCGCCACGCGGCAATACGAAACTACTTGGTCGCGCTCTTGGGGACTGCTTTTCCAGGCTCGCCAAGTCCGGCGAAGAGATCTGCTTCGGACGGGGTCGAGTTGCGGCTTTCCTTGCTCTTGCGCTTGTGTCCGGCATTGGTGTGCCGGCGCGAACGCTTCTTCCAAGTCTGGCGTGAATTCGATGCCATGGTCGGGTTGAACTAGCAGAGCCCAGCCATGAGGTCAAATGAGAACGCTGATTTGATCGCGCAGGCGGAGGCGGGATCCCAGGCTTCCCATCCTAAAGCCGTGTGGCGGTAATGACGCCGTCGATGCCCTGAATGGCGCCCAGGACCTTCCTTAGCTGGTCAACATGGTTGACCGTGACTTGAAAGGTGTTGAGACCACGATTGTCCTCGGTGGCCCGGCACTTGGCCTGCGCGATGTTCACTCCGTGTTCCATGAAGCACTTGGAAAGCGCCGCCAGGATGCCAGGTTTATCCTCTGAAATGACCTCCACGGCGACGGGGCGGAGGAGGCGCGTTTCCTCGTCCCAGCTGACTTCGACGCTGCGGGCAGGGTCCAGATTGAATGCCTTCGGACACTGGCGGGTGTGAACGATGACCCCCCTGCCCCGGCTGATGAAGGCCACGATGGCGTCGCCAGGGACCGGGCTGCAGCACTTGGCGAAGCGAACCACGATGTCCGCCTCTCCTTGCACGCGCACGCCTCCGACCGAGCGTTTGGGTTCGCGCCTGGGCTGGGCACGCGCTTCTTCCTCCCGGGCGGGAAGGCTGTCCGACGTCACGTCGGGGGATTGCAGCTGCGGGTAGATAGCCGCGGCCGCGGATTCGGGGGAGAGCTTGCCGTAGCCGACATGAACGAAAATCTCCTCGGCGGTGCCAAGGTGTAGAACTTCGGCGGCTTTGTCGAGCAGCTTGTCCTTCTCGGCCACGGCCAGGGATCGATGGTGGTTGCGCAGGGCCTTGGTCAGAAGATCGCGGCCGAGTCGGCGGCTGCGCTCGCGCTGCTCTCTGCGCAGGTGGTGGCGGATCTTCGTCTGCGCCTTGCTGGTGACGACGAACTTGATCCAATCTTTCGATGGCCGCTGCGTGGGCGAGGTAATGATGTCGATGATGTCGCCGTTGCGCAGGAGGTAGCGAAGCGGAACCATCATCCCGTTGACCCGCGCGCCGGAACAATGATCGCCAATCTTCGAGTGAACGGCGTAGGCGAAGTCGATGGGGGTGGCGCCTTTGGGCAGGGCCTTCACGTCGCCCTTGGGCGTGAAGACGAAGACTTCCTCCTCGAAGAGATCGATCTTCACAGTCTGGATGAATTCGGCAGGATCCTTGAGGTCGCGCTGCCACTCCATCAGCTGGTGCAGCCACGCGAAGGTCTTGCGATCCTCCGATCCAATAGGCGACTTCTCCTTGTACTGCCAGTGCGCGGCGATACCTTCCTCGGCGGTGCGGTGCATGGCCTGGGTTCGGATCTGCACCTCCATGCGTTCCGAGCCCGGCCCGATCACCGTCGTGTGCAGCGACTGATAAAGATTCGGCTTGGGCAGTGCAATGTAGTCCTTGAACCGGCCCGGCACCGGCATCCAGTTCGAGTGGATGGTGCCGAGGGTTCCGTAGCAATCGCGGACGCTGTCCGTGATGATACGAAACGCGACGATGTCGTAGACCTGTTCGAGGTCGCGCCCGGTCCGCTTCATCTTCTGGTGGATGGACCAGTAGCCCTTGGCCCGGCCGCTGACCTGCCCGTTGATTTCGTTCTCTGCCAGCACCTGGCCGAGCTTGGCGCAGACCTCGCGAATGTACGCGCTCCGCTCCGCTTCGGTGCCTTCCATCTGGGTGCGCAGATTCTCCCAGTCCTGCGGTTCCAGATACTTGAAGGCCAGGTCTTCCAGCTCCACTTTCATCCACTGAATACCGAGCCGATTGGCGATGGGGGCGTAGATTTCGCGAGTTTCGCGTGCGATGCGCTCTTGCTTGTCGCGCGACATGAATTGCAGGGTGCGCATGTTGTCCACGCGATCCGCGAGCTTGACCAGGATCACGCGAATGTCGCGGGCCATGGCCAGCAGCATCTTGCGGAAGTTTTCGGCCTGGCGCTCTTCGCGCGTGGTCCAAGGGATTTGGCCTAGCTTGGTTACGCCCTCGACGATGCGCTGGATCTCCTCGCCGAACTTGTCGCGGATATCTTCCGGCGTCGCCGTGGTGTCTTCCACGCAATCATGCAGAATGCCCGCACAGATCGACGGTACGTCGAGGTTGAGATCGGCGATGATCTTGGCCACGCCCATGGGATGGACCAGGTAGGGATCGCCCGACTTGCGGAATTGCCCGGCATGACTCTCGGCCGCAAACGCGTGGCTGCGGCGGATCAGATCGAGGTCGGCATTGGGATTGCGCTCTAGCACCGATTTGCAGATGGCGTCGATAGTCACCATCACGTGCCTGAAGACCTGCGCGCCGCTGCTTCGGCCAGAAGTGCTTGCGCCACGGCATCTCGCCGCGACCGCGCGCAACGGGCGGCGACGAAGATGGAGCGAAGCTGGTCGTAGGCCCGCGAGAGGTCGTCGTTCACCACGAGATAGTCGTACTCGCCGTAGTGCTCGAGCTCTTTGCACGCCATGGCGAGTCTGCGTTCGATGACTTCCGGCGCATCGGTAGCGCGCCGGCGCAAGCGGCTCTCTAGCTCCGCCATGGAGGGAGGCAGGATGAAACAAAGCACACTTTCTTCGGGCCAAAGGCGGCGGATCTGCCGGCCGCCCTGATAGTCCACGTCGAAAAGACAGTCGACGCCGCCGGCGATGGACTGCTGCACGGTCGCGATGCTGGTGCCATAGCGGTTGCCGTGGACCACCGCCCATTCCGCGAATTGCTGGCTCGCCACCATCTGGTCGAAGCGCTCGCCCGTGACGAAGCAGTAGTCCTTGCCTTCGACCTCGCCGGTGCGCGGGCTGCGCGTGGTGGTGGAAACCGAGAAACGGATGTCGAATTCAGCGGCCAACCGGCGCGCCAGCGTGGTTTTGCCGGCGCCCGACGGTGACGAGATCACCAGGAGCAAGCCGCGTGGAACTTCTTTGGACATTGCTTGGAATATACGCAGATTCTACTCGATATTCTGCGCCTGCTCGCGCAGCTTCTCCAGTTCGGCTTTGCCGTCGATGACCAGGGCCGCGATGGCGGCATCCTGGATCTTGCCGCCCAGGGTATTGAATTCGCGGCCGATTTCCTGGGCCAGAAAGTCGATGCGGCGGCCGGGGGCGTCCGCACTCTTGCCGCCCAGAAGCGTCGCGAGATGATCGAAGTGGGCGCGTAGGCGCTCGATTTCCTCGCTCACGTCGAGACGGTCGGCGAGCAGCGCGACCTCTTGGGCCAAGCGCGCCGGATCGATGGCCGGATTGTCGCCGACCAGCGCAGCCAGGCGTTCCTCCAGTCGGCGGCCGGCGCGACCGGGCACCAAGGAGGCAAGGTCGGAGATCCTTTCGACCAATGCGCGCAAGGCGACCAAGCGTCGCACAAGGTCGGCGCAGATGGCCTCGCCTTCCTGTTCGCGCATAGCACACAGTCCCGCCAGTGCAACCTCGACAGCCGGTGCCAGGGCTTGCCAGCTGGAGGGCGGTATTTCGGTCGCTGGTCCGGCCTTGGTCGCGCCCATGAAAATTCCAACCGTATCGAGAGCGAGCGGTCCAGGCAGACCCATTGCCTGACGGAGTTTGTCGAGCGCCTCGTGCAGCTGCCTCACCCGAGCGGCGTCTAGCGCCCCACCCTGCCCGTCTGTGGTTTCGTCGCGCAGGCTGATGGCCACCGATCCCCGTGCCAGCGTCTGGCGCACAAGACGCAGGATCTCGGCCTCGATCTCGGGCGCAAGTTGAGCGTCGTAGGCGCGCAGCTTGATGTCGAGCCCGCGGTGGTTGAGAGAGCGAATTTCAACTCCCACCGTGCGCTGCCCGAGCGTCGCGCGCGCGCGGCCAAAACCCGTCATGCTGACGACTTTGTGGCTCATCATGACTCGGGCTCAGTAGCAACAGCGTTTCTGAACATCGTGCAGGTGCTTTCTAGCGCACTTTTCGCGCCGATGTCATGGCTTCACCGTGCCTTGCCTCGGCGCGGGTGGAGGCGGGGATGCCCCGTCGGGGAATGGCAACCCAGCCAGCCCCGCGCCATAGCGCGTGTCCAGGTTGAACGGCTTGTTTCCGGGCCGCGAAACGACGACGTGCCAGAGGCCGGCGAAATCTTTCTGTGAGGCCAGCGTGAAACCGCAGTTCGCTCTTGCCACACGAAGTCTGCCAGGCTCGACGCCCAAGCCGGAAACCTCGACGGATTCGCCGAGAAATCGCGCGGTCGGGACGGAAGCGGCTTCGAACCGGTCGTCCACCTGCACAAGCACGCTTGTGTTCGACGACGCATCCGTCACCTTCAAGGCCGGCGTGGCGGCAAACCAGAGCTGCACCTTGTTGACATCGCCGGGAATCGGTACCGGCTTGCCCAGCGACATGGTCGGGATTTCGAGCACGCGGAGAGAGAGCCCGCGCAACAGCGCGGCCTGTCCGGGCGCGCGCACGAGTTTTCCAGCAAGCAGAAAGGCGACTTTTCGCCCGTCGGCCGAAATGGCATAGCCCAACACGTGGCCGTCCTCGGCGGTCACCTGCAAGTAGCGCCCGGTTTCAGGAATCCACGCAAACAGCTCTTGGTTGAGGCCAAGCACGAGCACGCCTTGACCTGCGACGCTCAAGGGCGGTTTGGTTCTAGCCACGAACAGGACACCGTCGCGCACGAACTTCCCCCATCTCGCCGCCTCCTCCGACCGCGCCGCCTGCACCTTGGCGTAAACCGGCTGGTCTTGCAGGATGCCCAGATCTGCGGCTTCGAGCACCTCGCGGTTCCAGGGCACGAAGGCCCGGCGAATGAGGGTCGCGGCTTCGTCCGCGGCCTCGGCATAGCGGCCCTGTCGCGAAAAGCTGCACGCGACGTTGAGCTGCGCGCTGAGAAAATCCGGATCCGCAATGAGAGCGGCCCGGTACCTTCCCCGCGCCTCGGCCCAGCGCTCCTGCCGGTAGAGCTGTTTGCCCTCGGCGTTGAGACGCATGGCCTCGGCCGCTGGCAGCTTGGCCACGGCGGTGAAGCCAGGCGCATCCGGCGCCGGCACGCTTGCCGGACAGGTCGCGGCGGAAAGGGCAAATAGCAGCGCGAGACTCACGGGTCGATCCAAACAGAACGGAAGTCCAGCCGATCACCGATGGCGGCCAGCCCGTGCACGCGCTTGGCGGCCAGGGTGGCCACGTCGTGGCGGTAGAGAAACAAGGCCGGCCGATCTGTTGCCAGAATATCCGCGAGTTGTTGCAGCAGGGGCGCTCGCGCCACCGGCGAGGTCGCGGTTCGCACGCGATCGATGGCGGACGTGAATTTCTCGGGCCGATAACCCGTGTACTGAAAATCGCCAGACAAGCTGAGCAGCAGGCGAGGATCTTCGTCCTTGCGCCCGTCCCAGGTCAGTCCGCAAAGGTCAAAGTCGCCGCGCTCGACCCGCGAGAAAAGGGTGGCGCCGTCCAGGCTGGTGGTATCGAGAAGAATGCCGGCGCGACGGAGATCCATGGCAAAGGCGCGGACCTCTGCCGCCAAGGTCTTCGAGGCAGCCGGCACGAGGAAGGTCAGGCGGATGGGCGTTCCACCAACCTCGCGCACGCCGTCGCCGTCGGTGTCCCGAAATCCAGCCTGATCCAGCAGGCGCCCAGCTAGCTCTCGATCGAACTTGTCAGGCGGCGCGATGCCGAAAGTGGGAGCGCCAATGGGGCGGACCAGACCGTGATGCAACTCCGACGCGAATCGAGCCCGATCCCACAGCAGGCTCAGGGCCTGGCGAAAGACGGCATCCGCCAGCACACCCCGGCGCGTGTTCAAGGCCACAAATGAATATCGGTGGGGCTGGAGCAGATAGAGTTCCAGGGCATCGCGCAAGGTGGCCCGGGAAACTTGCTCGGGGAAGTGCACCTCGGACACCCGCGGAAGGATATCGATCTCGCCCCGGCGCACACGGGTCAGGGCGCGCGCGGGATCGCTATCGATCTCGAAGTCGATCCCGTCGAGCATGGGGCTTTCGGGCGAGGTCGTCGGCCGGCTTCTGACCAGCTTGATGCGCTTGCCGCGTTCCCAGGCCGCGACACGGAAGGGCCCGGTACCTACGGGCGTGCGCCCGAGCTGGGCGAGTTTGGCGCCGCCGGTGCGCAGAGGCTCGGCGGGAAGGATCGGGATCTCGCACAGCGCGCGCAGCGTGAGATCGGACGGACGGGTCAGGCGCAGGCGAACCACGCGTTCGGGCAACATGTCGACGCCTTCCAGATCGGCGATCATGGCGTGAAGCAATGCCGAGCGATTCGGCGAGCGCATCAGGTGCTCCAAAGTGGCTTGCACGTCGAACGTGGAGAAGACCTTGTCGTCCTGCCATCGCGTCCCCATCTTGAGGTGCAAGGTCAGGCGCAGGCCGTCGCTCGACACTTCCCAGGTATCGGCCAGCCCGGGCCGGTAGCGCTCGCCGGTGCAGTCGAGCAGCGTTTCGTAGACGAGCCCGCCCACCACGCGATCGATCACCTGCACGGTGTCGAGCAAAGGATTGAGGTGCGGGGGCTCGGCCTCGAGGTGAACCTTCAAAATGCCGCCGTGCTGGGCCGCTTTTCCTGGCTGCCCGGCTATCTCGGGCAGCGATTTCATCGTCGGTCCGGCCACGGGTTCGGGACGCGAAACCTGTGCGGCGGTGCCCCGATCCGGGTTGGTTCCGGCGCGTTTGGCGCTCTTTTCTCGCCCCTTGCGGGTACAGCCGAACCCCGCGGCAAGGACGGCAAAGAGACAGAAGCCGACGCGCAGGGCTTGTCGCCCCGATTTGACCGTGTTATTGAGGGACGAAAGATGCGAGCCGCATGGTCGTCGGCCGCCATTCTTGGAAGAGGGGAAACACATGATCCGAATCTGTCTGCTCACGGTGTTCGCGCTGGCTTCCCTGGTATCGTTTCGCGTGTTCGCGCAGGGTCAGGAAGTCACTCCAATCAAGGTGAACCTGCCGCCCTCTCCGAGCTTCGCTGCATCGAACATACCCACCCAATTTCCATCGGGTGAGTTTTCCGTGCTCGGCTTGCGCAAGATGAAAGACAAGTACATGGACAAGGACGTCCGGGTCAAAGCCTATCTGGTCGAGATCTACGAATGTCCTGCCGAATTGCGCAAGTGCAATGACGAGCTGTCGGACAAGACCAAGAAGGAAAAGAAGAAGGCGATAAAGAAGGGTGGCGACGCCCTCACCCAGAACGTCGCGCCCGACCGCGGCGGTTGCCGCCCGTGCGACCAGCCCCACTTCTTCATGGCCGACACGCAAAACGCCAAGAAGGAACATGCGCTGCTCATCGCCGACTACCCGGTCAAGGACTGGGACACCGGCGACCCCAAGCCGCTCGAAGCCAAGATCGGCGAGCAGTACGTCGTAACGGGCACGTTCTCCATCAACTCGATGACCGGTTTCGCGGCCTCGAACGGCCTTATCATCCACAAGAAGCTGGAAGACATGCAGGGCAAGATGCTGGCCGAGGGCAATGCGGTCCTTCCGCCCGAGGCGCAAACCATCAAGCTTGAAGGCCAGGCCCCACAGCAAGTGGGCTGGGCCGCGCACCAGAAAGACGGCCTCGTTGCCGGCAAGAAGAAGGGCGACAAAGGCGTCCCCGGCGGCGCGACGAAGTAGCTCTGATGCCCATTCCTAGGAATGGGCATCGCCCCAGGACGGGCCGGCGTGGACATCCACCACCAGCGGAACCTGAAGCTCGTAGGCCGACTCCATCTCGTGTTTCACCCAGGGGCGGAATTCGACGAGGTTGGTTTGCGGTACCTCGAACACCAGTTCATCGTGGACCGTAAGCAGTAGCCTAACCTCGGGAAAGCGGGACAGGCCGCGCGCCACGCGCAGCATGGCCAGCTTGAGAATGTCAGCGGCAGAGCCCTGAATCGGCGTGTTGCGCGCGATGCGCTCGGCGTAGTTGCGCTCTTGCGGTCGCTTGGCGTTGATCTCGGGCAACGGGCGCGTGCGGCCGAGGAGAGTCGACACGGACTGAGTTCGCCGGGCGTCGGCGATCATGGCATCCATGTGTTCGCGCACTCGGGCGTAGCGTTTGAAGTAGCTCTCGATGTACTTGTGTGCCTCGGCGCGCGGGATGTGAAGAACCTGGGCCAGCCCGAAATCGCCTTGCCCGAACACGAGCCCGAAGTTGATGGCCTTGGCGATGCGGCGCTGCTCGGCGCTGACCTCGGCCTCGGCCACGCCGAACACCTCCGCGGCGGTCCGACGGTGAATGTCGACGCCGGTGCGAAAGGCATCGAGGAAGGCCGGGTCTTGCGAAAAATGCGCGAGCACGCGCAGCTCGATTTGCGAGTAGTCCGCCGACACCATCTGGAAGCCCGGGTCGGCGACAAAGGCGTGGCGGATCTTCTTGCCAATCTCCGAGCGGATGGGAATGTTTTGCAAGTTGGGATCGCTCGACGACAGCCGGCCCGTGGCCGCGACGGCTTGGCCGAAGGTCGTGTGCAGGCGCCCCGTGCGCGGATTGACCAACGCCGGCAGCGCATCGATGTAGGTGCCCTTCAGCTTGGTCAGGGTTCGGTACTCAAGAATCTTGGCCGGCAGCGGGTGCATGGCCGCCAGTTCTTCCAGCACGTCGGCGTCGGTGGACGCGCCGGTCTTCGTCTTCTTGATGATGGGCAAGCCCAGCTTGACGAAAAGCACCTCGGCCAGTTGCTTGGGCGAGGCGATGTTGAATTCCTTGCCCGATAAGGCGTGGATCTCGGATTCGAGGGCGCGCGCGCTGGTGGCCACCTCGTTGCCGAGGTTGCGCAAATAGTCGCTGTCGAGCCGGATCCCCGTGCACTCCATGGCTGCGAGCACGGGCACGAGCGCAAGCTCGAGATCGCGGTAGAGATGTTCTTGGTTCGAGGTCGCCAGTTTCTCTCGCTGGCGCTGGGCAAGGGCGAGCGTGGCGGAGGCTTCGGCGCCCAAGTGGGCAGCGACTTCCTCGATCGGAAGCCCCGCCGCACCCGATCCGCCGCGCCCGAGGCCGGGCCAGGCCGCGCGTGGAACTACGCCAACAATCTGCTCCTTGGCCAAGAGCGTCGCTAACTCGTAGTTCCCGCTGGCGGCGTCAAGCACGTAGCCGGCGAGCATGGTGTCGCTGGCAAGACCAGCCAGTTTTCCGCCCCGAACCCGCAACAGAACTTCCAGGATCTTGGCGTCATGGACGTGCTTGGCAATATCTTCTGATGCCAGGATTTCGGCCAGTCCCGTCACAATCTCGGTCTCGGACAAACTCGCAGCTGCTCCCAGCAAGTGCTGTTTTACCGGCACGTAGTAGCGACCACCCGACGGCAGCGCCAACGCGAGACCCACCAGCCCGGCCCGCACGGCAGAACCGTCTTCACAAAGAACGGCGACCGCGCACTCCCTGGCCGCACGGATCGCGGCGGTGAGCTCGTCAAGACCGGCCGCTTCGGTTACGACCTGGGTTTCGCCGGGGGCGGACGAAGGCGTCACCGAAGCCGTGGCGTCGGAGGACGCGCGTGCCGCGGCCGGTTCGGCGCCGGGGGACGCTTGTGGCGTTTCGGCCTGCGAGTACTGGGCAAGCAAGCGCCCGAACTCCAACCGGGAGAAGAGTCCGCGCAGTTTCTCCGCCGAGGCAGGGATCCTGCGCAAATCGCTCACGGTCAAGGGCAGCGCCACATCGTCGCGCAAGCGGACCAGTTCGCGCGACAGCGCCAGTGTGCCCCGCGCCTCGGCGATGGCCTGCCCTTTCTTGCCTTTGATCTTGTCGGCGTTCGCCAAGACTTCGTCGAGAGAATCATAGGTCGTGATGAGCTCTGCCGCGGTCTTGGGACCGATGCCGGGTACGCCGGGAACATTGTCCACCGAGTCGCCCATGAGCGCGAGCACGTCGCCGAGCTTCTCGGGCAGCACGCCCCACTTCTCTTTCACGTCGGCCGGTCCCATCAGCCGATTCTTCACGGCGTCGAGCAGCTTCACGTCCTCGGTGCAGAGCTGCATGAGATCCTTGTCGGACGAGCCGATCACGACCGACAAGTTCTCGGCCTTGGCGCTGCGGACAAGGGTTGCAATGACATCGTCGGCCTCGACGCCCGGGAGCGACAGCACCTTGTAGCCGAAGGCCTCGGCCACCTGGTGGGCCAGATCGATCTGCGCGATTAGGTCGGGCGGCGTAGGCGGGCGATTGGCCTTGTAGTCCTTGAAGAGTTCATCGCGAAAGGTCGGCCCCGGCGCATCGAAAACCACACACATATGCGTCGGCTGGTGTTCTCGATCGATGCGCAAGAGCATCTGGCAAAAGCCGTAGACGGCGCCCGTGGGCGTGCCCGACTTGGTGGTCAGCCCAGGCAAGGCATGAAATGCCCGGAAGAGGTAGTTCAGGGCATCGACGACAAAAAGGGTGCCGTTCATGGCAGCCCTACCCTACCCCACGAATGCCGGTCCGCCTACCTGCCGTAGAAACCGGCGATGGTCGACGCGAATTTGCGAGCTGATGATCGGGGGGCCAGAAGGGCTATTGCGACCACGTGCCGGCGCCGATGTCGAGGCTCCAGGTGGTCAGGTAGGTGGGCAACAGCGTCTTCGTTGCACCTGGAATCAGCGGCTGAAACACATAAGTCGCAAGGTAGTTTTGCGAACCTGCGCCGCTGGTCGAGCCGCAGTTGTTCCAGTGATCGCCCCAGTACACGTAGACGGTGCCCTTGCTTCCCACCACCGGCTGGACCCAGGTGGTTTGCGACAGCCAGGTCCTCTGGTCGGAGATGTCGTTGCTGGGATCGGTGACCGGTGCGAGGTAGCCTTGGTAGGTCCATGGCCCGGACATCGCGGGCGCTGTGGAATAGAAATTGTTGTTGCAACGCCAGCCGGTCTTGTAGGACATGATCCAATAGTAGGTGCTGTCGACCTTGAATACGGTGGGTGCTTCGCCGCCGCCGGAAGGACCGTTGACAGCCGAATACTGCTTGCCCGACACCCAGCTGTGGCAATCGGCGGCCAACGTGTAAACCCAGCCACTTTCCGTGATGAAATAGGCACCGGTTTCGTCGGCATAGGCGCTCATGTCGCTGTGGGAAGCCGTCTGTCCGCTGGCATTGAGCAGCGATCCCTTGAAGGTGTAGACGGCGTTGACCGTGGGCGAGGTCGCGTAGACGACTTCCCGATCCTGCTCGAAGGTCACATCGTCGGACGCGCGGGCGGTGAGCACGAATTCCCCGGTGCTGGGACACTTGATGATGTGCGGCCGGTCGCAATTCCGGTTCGGCCCGAGCTGGCCGCTTGGCTGCTGGGGCAAGACGATGCCCTCGTTCTTCCACGTCGCCAGATCCTTCGACGAGTACATCGCGACGCCGTTGAAGTCGTTGGGCGTGGGGCCGGGCGGGAAGTAGAGCCCATGCAGATAGAACGTGTCGCCGTCCTTGACGATCCCGCCGCCGTGGGCGTTGACCGGTTTGCCGTCGGTGTCTGTCAAGGCGATACCGGTGGCGAGTGCGCCGCTGAAGACCCCAACAGGTCCCGAGCCCATCGCAACCGTGGTGCCACCCGTGGCGGCAATTCCCCCGGATCCCAGCGACCCGCCAGAGATCGAAATCGTCGTCTTGCCACCTGAGCCGGAACCGCCAGAGCCGGCGCCGCCGGAACCGGAATCGCCAGAAGCAGCGCCGCCGGAACCGGAATCGCCAGAAGCAGCGCCGCCGAATCCCGAACTTCCGCCCGCACTACGAGTACCGCCCGAGCCGATACGCCCGCCCGAGCTGACAGTGCCGCCCGATCCGTCGGCCGCATCCACCTTGCCGCCGGCACCCGTTGCGCTGCCGCCGTTTGCTTGGGATCCACCGAGACTGCCTCCGCTGCCATCGCCCGAGGTTCCACCGTTCGCGCCTCCGTTCCCGCTTCCCCCGCCGCTCGATGCGTTGGTGCCGCCCGCATGGGCCACAATGCCGGCAGCCTTCGACGAGCAGCCGAGAAGAAGCATCGCGAGGAACATTGCCGGACACGGCGCTTGCTTCATTGGGATCCTTCTCCGTTTGGGGACCGGTAACCCATCATCACGACAGATCCTGGAAGCCAACGAACGCAAATGCAACGATTCGGTGCCACGGAGTCCATGCGAGGAGGACTGCGACACAGGTGGGTGCGAGACTAGCTCCGGCAGCGGCCGCGATTTTTCGTCCCCACAAGGAAGTGATGGGGTTTGGCAGGTTCGGTTCCGCCTGTTTCGATCTGCCCGGATCGGAACTTCGGATGCCTCAATAGAAAGAAACCGGACAGATTGCGACTGTCCGGTTTCGTTGGTTGGGATCGGCTTGAAACTGCCCTAGTTTCCTCTGCCGAAGCCGCCGCCGGTTTCTGGACGTGTGAAACCACCGGTCTCTCGACCTGTGCCACCGCCGGTTTCCGGACGTGTGAAACCACCGGTCTCTCGACCTGTGCCACCGCCGGTTTCTGGACGTGTGAAGCCACCGGTTTCTCGACCTGTGCCGCCGCCGGTTTCTGGACGTGTGAAGCCACCGGTTTCTCGACCTGTGCCGCCACCGGTTTCCGGACGTGTGAAGCCACCACCGTCAGGACGGGTGAAGCCGCCATCAGGACGGGTGAAGCCGCCTGTCGAGCCGCCCTCGCCTGCGGCGCCGCCCTCGCCTTGGGCACCACCAAAGCCTTGGGCACCACCAAAGCCTTGGGCGCCGCCAAAGCTTGGAGCGCCGCCCGTGCTTGGAGCGCCGCCCGTGCTTGGCGCGCCGCCAGTGCTTGGAGCGCCGCCAGTGCTTGGGGCGCCGCCCGCGCCTTGGGATCCGCCCGTACTCTTTGAGCCGCCAGTGCTCGATGTGATGCCGCCGCTGGATGAGCAGCCAGCCATCCCGAGGGACGCAATCAGTGCGCCCGCAAGGCCAACCAATAACAGATTCTTCGTCTTCATTCTTCGTGCCTCCCCGCTTTGTGGTGGATCTTGTCCGAACGTTCCAAACTCGAGAGCAAACCAACCAAACCGAAAGTGCCCAGGTGCATTACTTCTCGCTTTATCCAGTGAGTGCTCGGTGAAACTTCCCTTCGTCATAGAAAAGTATAGAAAAGTGAAAATTGTGTTCTGGAAAGAGAAGTCCATCGGCACCCAATGCCCTCTGGACGTGCCGGGTGTGGAGGCGAGCTGACAATCGGGGGCCAGAAGGTGCAGCGAGCGAGCGCGGACGGGTGGATGCCGGCGGGAACCAGCGCCCGTCAGTGCCCATTTTGGGTCTGCAGGCAGACCGGTGCCTGTCCGCTGGCGGCAGTGGGGAATCCAGGAATTCCGCCGTGTGATGGCCGGGATGGAACCAATCTTTGAAGATGAGCGCGTATTTAGGGCGAGTACCTGGCCCCGACTCCCGCGGCGACGTCCCACACGATCATCTGCGTGCCCGTCCAAACTGTCGTGCGGGTCGAGTCTTGGTTCGGACTGTCGGGCGCGGATGGGAAGGGTGCGACAACGCCCCATTGATCGGGAGAAAAGTCGTAAATGGCACCGGTGGCTGCATCGTAGGAATAGCCACCACCCCACAGCAGCATACGTCCGGCGCCCGGAGCGCCAGCCTGATCGGGCACAAAGAAAAGGGCCGGGCGCTGCCTGGGAGACGGAGCTTCCGTCTTTGAGATGGCATACCAGGCATCGGCCACCGGATCGTAGCTGGCCGCGTTCGGTGAATTGTTGGTTCCGCCCCACACGATCATCTGCGTTCCCGTCCAGACCGCCGAATGGTTGCTGCGTGGATGAGGCGCACCGACGGTCGTTGTCGGCCGCCACGTGTCGGTGGACGGGTCGTAGATGG
>Ga0265316_10000038_pt1 | contig 148947 bp, 124 predicted proteins | sample 4522metaG_FD_202092 | JGI IMG/M metagenome (GOLD analysis project Ga0265316, IMG submission 202092) | Rhizosphere microbial communities from Carex aquatilis grown in University of Washington, Seatle, WA, United States - 4-5-22 metaG | ecosystem: Host-associated > Plants > Roots > Rhizosphere... | reverse complement strand
CGCCAGACGCTTTCTAAGACCGTCGGCGATGCCTGCCAACCACTCCTGCGTCATGGGGGATATTACGGCTCCCGTGTTTTTGCAATTGATAACACTTTCGATATTGAGCTTAGCGGTCTCGGCCTGTTTTTTAGTTACCTCACCCAAACTAATTTTGGGCCTTGCCTCATTTTCCCCCGGACTGAGCTGGATTAAATATCGCGTCCCATCAGTCGTCGATTGTTTTACGATACTGGCCATAAATTTCACCTGCCTTTTTTAGCTTTGTCTTTTTTGCGCACAATCTCAAACTTGAAATACGTTAGCAGAGCTTCTACCGTCTCGGCCTTACAAGAACCGCCTTGTGATATACGACACAAAACCGCCTTGTCAACCTTCGCATCTTTGCCAAGCTGGTTTAAGCTCTTGCCACAGGTTTTTATTTGCGCTCTCAATAATTCTATCAGCATACTTTTCAATATACGGATGCTGTTGCTGTTCGTCAACAAAATAGTTGACGGATTATCAGATTTTTTTCGCTCTTTCAAAACCGTATCAAGTCCTATGCGTCCAGTGCGTCCTATGTATTCTCTATTTATACTCATATATACATTCCAAAAGTTATCACTTAAATATAGGTTTCATTGGACGTATTGGACGTAACGGACGCAATACCTTCATACACCCTTGCTCTTGCGTTACCGCTGCCCGGTCGTTTGCTCTTAATACCAGGGAAAGCCCGCTTTACTTCTTTGCCGAACATTCTATCGCCCAGTGGTTTGCAACCCTTAACATCACACCAAGCCCGATAAAGCCGGTATGCTTCTTCACAGCAGACAGTTTCGCCGTCATTTGTTGCGTGGTAGTTTTCCAGCAGATAAGCCCTTGTAGGATTAGCGTCTTGCCGGTATTGCTCAATCAATTCGCGGCTGTTCGTCGGCTCAGTGAATCGTCCGGCAGCGTTAAGATTGCGCAAACCCTCTAAGGCCCAGTTTAGTATCCCCGGCAGCTCTTTTTTCAATTCCTCGGCCAACGTCGTTATCTGTTGGGCCTCCGCCACAACCTTATCGAACGGCACAAGCAATATCCGCCGCCATATCGCCTGTGACCTGTCGTTAAAACGCGGCAGGTCGTTTGTGGCAACCATTATCTTAGCTGTTGGAACATCGCTAACGGATTCTCTGAATTTGCGCTCAAAATCCATCCTGTCGCCGGCAACAAACGATTTTAACGTGGTCTCTGCAATTTCTTCAATAAGCCCGCTGCCTTCGTGGGTCATGTTTACCATTTTGCCCATAGTAGCGGACAGCGAAAACGAATTATTGAATCGGGCAATCGGGACTTGCGAACAATTCTCGATGCCGACAAGCTCTTGCACAACCTCAAAGAAAACACCTTTGCCGTTCGCGCCTTCGCCGACACAAAGCAAGAATTTCTGTTGTCGCAGGTCCGGGCGTAACAAATATCCAAGCCACTGTTGCAATAGCAAAATATAATCGGCTCGCGTCATCATCACGTCATTAAGGAAACTCAGCCATAACGGGCATTGTGCGTCTGGGTCATAATCATAGGGTAATTGAACGAATGAAAAATAATCCGGCGTATGCGGGATTTTCTCCGCCTGCCCGTCCCGGCGTAAGACAAGCAGCCCGTTTCTCATAGAGAGGGTAGTAACCGCGTCCTGTTGGGTGTTATCCCACTCATTCAGGGTTTTGGTTTCGGGCCGCAATACCCTACCGGCAAGGCAAAGCCGGATATTTGCAATACGGCTTTTACTTATCGGGACTACCGGCTCTTGTTTCACGTTTACGCCGTAGCTGGAATTATGGCTCTGTAAGTGTCTTGTAATTCGCAGGTCGATTTCCAAATCGCTCACCCTCGACCATCGACCGGCAGCCCACTGGTAAAAGTCCCCGCACCAAGAGGCAAGCGTATATCGGCCCTTGCTTAAATGTTCTTTGCCGGGAATTTCATCGGGATTAGGGTCGAAAAGATAATCGAGCAATATCGCTTCGGCGATTTTGTCGGGGTCAAAATAAAATGAATCGGGCTTTTGGTTCATCATCGCTGCCCCTTCGCGGCCCGGATGAAGCCATCCAAATCAGCAATATCATAGCGGACGCAGCGGCCAATCTTCACCGCCGGGATACGGCCTTCTTTGGTCAAGCTCCACAGCTTCCGCTCGGAAATAGCCAAGTATGCTGCCGCTTGCCGAGTTGTCAAAAGACGAGTGATAGTTGCAATCGTCATTGTTGCGCCTCTTTTCTGCTGGCACGCTCAACAAGCAGTGATTCGACAATAGAGGGATTAAAAAGGATTTGCCGGCCAGCAATTAGACAGGGTATCCGGCCCGATTCAGCTTCGGCTCGCAACCACTTGCCTGGCACGCGTAAACGCCGCGCCATCACAAACAATGGCAACAATTTTTGTTCTGTAGTATCCATACAGGTAAAATATCGCCCGTATGGCTCAAAAACTATGTAGCGAGTATGGGCAGAATACAGGGAAAGTTCAGGAATTTTTATTGTGTTGATTTGTAGTAACCCACACTGCCTTTGCGTTGATTTTTAACTCCATAGGGTTTCAATGCGGGATATACGCTTTTTCTAAACGTGCTTTCATCGATATTGATATGCTTCTCTGTCTCTAACCGTTCAACAAGTTTCCCCGCTTGAATTCCTGTGTTAGGTGGCAAGCTCTCTATGATATCCAATACAGCCCTATGTTCTATAGACAAAGGCGGCAACTTTGGCGGTTGCTTGTTGGCACGCTCGGCCCGTTCAATTGCTTTGGCCTCTTCCAAAATAGCTTTTGCGGCACGCTCAAAATCCGCGGAATAATTTGTAGTAATGTGGTCTGAAGGTGGAAACGGCGGTTTCCCGCATTTTAACCATAGTCGAAAATCATCCCAGCCACCAATCCAATCCTTTTGCGACAAACGACGTCTTGCGTCGATTCTTAATGCAAAATGCTCCGGTCGATTAAAAGCTCCAATCTCAAAAGCTTCTGCAATGCACTGTCCTGCTATTTCAAAGCGGTCAACATCACAGAGATTTAGCTGGTCTTTTAGAATTAAAAAACGTTTACTGATTGCCCGAAGTTTTTCGGCCTTTTCGTTTTTTGTATCCTTAATTCCTTGCTCTGTTTCTGTTGGTATCGACTCAGCAAGATTAGCTTTTATTATGCGGGCAGAGATAAGATTAAGCCGCGACAGTTTTTCTCGGAGTTCTCTTTCAAGGTTTCCTCGCTCCTCTGGGGTCATCGGCGATTGCGGGTCGCGGCGAAGCGAAGCGTGAATGTCGCCACAAAAGGTTTCGCAGACCTTATCGTAAAATCCAATTCGGTCAAACCATTTGCCCCCTAAAGTAGAGAAAAGCTTTTGAGTAGGCGTTTGCATCATTCTATCGTGAACAACGCCAAGCAAAACATAATCACACATCAACTCTTCATCTTCTTTTGGTGTTCTCTGTCTTGTTAGCAATTGCGGTTCAAGCTTAAACCAAGTAACAGGATTTACGGTATTTCTGAGCTGGGCATTACACTTAATAAATTGAGTTGGTAGATAATCACCCATCTTAATAAATTTTGTATCTTGCCAGGGAATCTCAATCCAATTTTCAGGCAAAGGACATCGCTTGCGTGCTTCAAGGAAAATTTTATATTCATCAGGCATATTGCGAAACTTTGGGTCTTTGCGTATTTTCTCAAGGGTCTTACGAAAAGATATTTCGTAGCGTTGTAAAGCTTGCCCAAAGTCCTCGACCATTTTGCAGAAACGGTTGATATACTCTGTAAAACGTGATTTTGCTTGCGGACTGTCAGCAATAAGCTCGTCAATCTTGACCGCTATTTTATGGAATTCGTTTTGGTGCTGCTCAACAAGGTCTGTCATTTTTATCCGTCTTTCTCCGGTCTGGGCAAGTGCAAACAAGACATAAGAAAACAGCGGAGAATTTTATCGTTATCGTCTTACAGCGCTAAGCTTTTTTATCCTGCCGTTTGTATCTTTGAATCGCCAAAAAACCCAGCCGTTAGTATGGCGTCCTCCCCGAACGGCCTGACCTGCTGCTGAAGGACTGTAAAAAGTTTGACCGTCAAATTTTATAGAGCCGGCAGAGCTTACCCACGCTTTATATGTTTTGCCTTTCCACGTTGCACGAATTACTTTTCCCTCTGGGAAACAGCCCTTTAGCGGATTAAACTTGTGCTTTCGCCGGAGTTTCTTCTTTTTCCGGTCAAAGATTTTATAACCTTTGAACAAGTCGTCGTATTCCTGCCTGATTTTATCTTTTACCTGCACTTTCAATTTGGGCAGAAGATTTGTAGTTCGGAGCTTGCCCCTTACGGCGTTTCCAGACGGGTCAGCAATGCGAAGCAACAAGGATTCAAGCTCTCTTGTGTGTTCTGCTCGTCGGATAATATACAAACTGAAATGTGTCCACTTGCCCTGATGTCTGTCTAATAAATGATGACTGATTCTGCTTTTTAAGTCGGTAGCCAGTCCGACATAATAAAGCTTGTTCTTTCGATAAAGAGCATATACCCCCTGATGTCCTGCAATCACGGATATTATTTCTTCTTTGAAACTGTCGAATATGTTGGCGCTGACTTTTTCAAGATAACCCGAAACAATTGGCCGTGACGAATGTTTTCTTTTTCTCCTTTTGGCCATGACAGTCTCTCCTTTTCTTCCCTTGTTCTTTTTTTGAATCCTTTTCGCTCGCTCTATTCGTCACCATCTTCCGCTTCATCAAACAGCCCTTTGGCAGCAGGGCGTGAAGGCGGCTTACGGGCTGCATCGGGCACAGCCGGCAATTCGTCGGCCTTTAGGCACGGTCCCTTGACGACAGCCGACAATAGCTTGGCCTGAGCGGGGTACTCAGCCAGGCTCGCTTCCAGTACCCAAAGAAGTTCCAAAAGCTCGGTCGTAAATTCGCCCGTCCAGCGCTCCGGGCGAATATCATCCAGCGGCGAAGATTTCTTCCCACCTCCCTTTTTCAAGCGGTACTTCAGCCACGATTGCACAACCTTCAGGCCAGATACTTCAAAATCATACACTTCCGGCGCGACAGGCGCAAACTCGCCGTCGCCGACGTGTAGTGTTTTCGTCGCGACGTTGTATTCGTACTTGTCCGGGTAGCCAACTGCGCCGCCGGGTACTGGTTTGACGCAACGGGCCGTGCCCTTGGGCACTTGCCCGGCGTGCTTGCCCTTCGGTACAAAGCACTGGCCGTAAGTATGCAGCCACAGCAACTTCGCCCCAACGTTGCATATCTGGGCGAACAATGCCGCATCTTTGGTCAAGGGTAGGCGAAGCTCACGCGTGCCAAGCTCGTCGGCATAGCGGTCCGTAAAGGCGGGGTGGGCCAACACGCCGTAAACATACGCCAAAAAGTCTTCCGGCGTCACCACCCGTCCGCATGTCTTGGTGAGCATGTCCAACAGCCCCGGCAGGATATTCGCTTCTTTGCCCTGGGCATCACGATAAAGCGGAATAACATCCTTTGCTCCGCGGCCGCAGAAGTTGTCGTAGTCTGGGCACACGGCGCAAGCTGTAATAGTTGGCCCTCTCCCAGGTTCCCTGCAAAGTTGTCCAAGAACATACACCTGCTTGTCGCCGTGGGCGGCCCATAAGTTGGGACGCGGGCGAGATATTACCCGCCCGTCAGCTATGATATACTGGCGGTCGAAAGACCTGTAGGCATACCGCATAACTGGCGGAGTCGGGGCGTTCTTGGGCAGTTGTGCAATGGGTTTGAAGTCGGGTTTAGCAGTCAGCGCGACGCGATAAACACCTTCAACTTCGCGGTCGCCTGTACCATGAAATGCCTCTGACCTATCTTTGGCGGATAGCAGAGCGCTCCAGCGAGCTTCCAGCGTGTCTTCGTTTGGCGCGATAGGCCAAGTCCGCTTCAACATGAGGCCCGAATGTTGCCAAGGGAACAAATCTTTCACCTTTGGCCACATGAAGTATGGCCCGGTTTTGACCGGACGGAAGGGCGCGTGCCAATCATCGGGGCAGTCTTCCCATTTCAGGCAAGCGAAGTCAGTAATGGCGTCAAGGGCCTTCAACTTTTCATCACGCGTTCCGTCAATCCGGGTGTAGCGCACCTTGGCGGGTGTGTCCTTCTCGGCCTTATCATAGCGCACCGCGACGGCAATTGCCACAGGCGTTTTAATTGCAAAGATATTTTCGCTCTTTCGCGTGCCCCGGCCTTCGCCGCCAAGGTCAAGAATCCAGATTTCATCGCATAGGCGGCGCATGTATTCGCGCATGCCGCAGAAGGCGTCGCCATCCAGGTAGCTTGACGCGCTGATGTAGCTCACCACGCCCGGTCCGGCGTCCGTCTTATGCTCAAAGACCTTCCACAATGCCCATCGCCAGAAGTAAACGTACACGTTGTAGAACCACTTAAGTTGTCCCCCATGTCCGGCAGCAATCACGGGGTCCAAGAACGCTTTCAAGATTGCGTTTGTGCCCTTGTCATCATCGCCCCAGCGGACCCAATGGCCAGTCGCAGCTTTGTTGGTTTCATCGGCAGCCTCGTGGCGTTCATAGGGAGGGTTGCCCAGGCAGACAATCACGGGTACGGTGGCCTTGACCTTCAGTGCCTTGGCATGTTGCTCAGCAATGGGCTTCAAGAACAGGGGAAGTTGGGGTGGCGTGGCATGGGGGCTTTCCAGCGTATCGGTCAAGTAAACATGCGTTCCATTGGCCGGTAACTTAGCGCCCCTGTTGACCAGGGCGCGGCTAACGCGAAGCTCCGATACGGCGAATGGCCCGACTATGATTTCAAAACCGTAGATATTTCCGGCAAGAGCCGTCGCCTGCCCCGGCACAGCGCCCTTGCCTTGCTGGGCTTCCACTTTGCCCAAAGCGTGGTCGATGACGCCAATAAGGTAGGTTCCTGTTCCTACAGCCGGGTCGAGCGTAACAACGTCATGGTCAGCGAAGCCCAGGGCCTTGCCCATTCGATTTGTCAACAGGTCGTCGATAAGGAAAACTTGGGCGTGGACCACTTCAACGGGCGTATAGTAAATTCCCATCTTCTTGCGAAAGTCCGGGTCATAGGCAGCCATGAAGTCTTCGTAGAAGTAAAGCCAAGGGTCTTTCGGCCCGGTCATCGCTGCTGGCGGCACTTCGCCGATAACGCGAATTAGAAGATTCAGCGAAGCGGAGATTTCCGCCTGTGCATGGAGGTCCGTCAACACCTGAAGCGCCCGGGAAAGCAAGCTGTGCCCGGCTGCCAAGGCCGCTTCGGCGCTGGTCAGGTCCAGCGGCTCCGCTCCTTCGCTTCGGGCCAGCAATAGCGCAAAGGTCACAGTCTGTGCGTAGGCGTCGGCAAATTTTTCATCGCTCGCTTCGGGAAACAGCAATTGCCGCCAGTCCTTGGCAAGCTGCACCAGCGGCGATTTCGGGTCCTTTAAGGCATCGGTCACGTCATCGCGCAACATACGGCACAGCGGGGCCAGCAGTTCTGCCAGGTCCTTGACGTTCTTCGGGATAATCGGTTGCCAGGAAAGAAAGTCAGTCAGCAGCACCAACACGGCCTGGGCGTCCTGGACGCTCGCAGCGTTCTTACCGTCGGTCGCCACGTCGCCGGACAGCCGGACAACTCGAATGGCTTCGCCGTTGCGGTACAAGCCCCAGTCATTGCCATCACAGTAAAGCAGGTTCGGTTGGGCCTGAAACCGCTTCCATTGGTGTGCGTTGTGCCCAGTGAAGCGGTTGGGGTTAGCGCCAACACCGGGGGCCTTCAATTCGACATAGCCGGTCAATAGCTTCGCGTCGTGTACGGCGTAGTCGGGCTTCCCCATACGACCCGGCAGCCTCACTTCGCCAGTGCAGACTATCTTCAGCCCCAGCGCCTGCCCAGCTTCCTGCATGAATACTTCAAACGGCCCGCGAAGCTGGTCTTCTGGTTCGCCGACGGTCAAGGTGGTCATCTTAGCCGTTACGGAGTCGGCAAACTTTTTCAACGCGGCAAGTATCGCTTTATCGTTGGGCATGGGCAAAAGATTACTCTGTTTGAAGCTGTTTGTCAATTGATAGCGCAATAAAGCACAAGTTTTGCGGTATCGTCAGCCCTTTTTTATAGGAGTCCGAAAAAGCCGGAAATTCAATCTCTCCGCCCGCTGAGCGATTTGCTCAAACGGTCAAAAAACGGCCTACTTTTGGTTTTATGCTTCCCAGGTATTTAGCGATTTGTAAATATCCGCGATAGAGTCATCGAGAGCAATCGTACTCACGTTGCTGAATTTTATTGCTACACTTTCATCCTTTAAGGCATTGTGCAGTTTGATTAACACGTCGAAAAGCTTATCTGTTCCCACCTTAGATAGGTCTCGTTTACCAAGCTCCGCTTTAACCTTTTCAATCTGCTCACCAAAAAGCCCTATTTTCGCCTTTTTAGTCAGGTAATACTTTTCCTGTAACGCCTCCAATTGAATCGCTTTCAGGTTCGCTATTGTAATCTCAAACTCTTTGCTCCAGTTGATAAGGGTTTGCTTGCTTGTCTGGAGTTCTTTTGCTATATGCTCAAAACTACAACCTTCAGCCCGTAGCTCTATAAACCGTTCTTTGGTCTTATTGTCTTTCATTTTGCACCTGTCCTTTTGTGCAATCGTTTGCTCCGTTCAGTAACGGCCTACATCCTGCACCATTTTTACAGTCCCTAAAAAGGGGCAAAGCGTTTGACCGTGACTACCGTTTGATAACGGCTGTTTCAAAAAGGGCGCACTTGTCTGATACATAGTTGACACTTTGCCGCTCACAATAAGCCAAAAACATCGCTTCTATCTCTTGTGTTGACAACGGGTTATCCATTTTTAAGTGTTTCCTTTGCCTTTTCGGTATTATCGGCAAAGTGCGGGTTTTGATATAATGCGGAGTCGAGCGGCCTGAGAATATCCGCGATTGATTTATACATACTGCAAAGCAGACGCTCCATTTTTTTCAAACGTCTGCTAAGCTGTTCCATTTACAACCTTACTTTCCGGCTGTCTCGACCAGTGTTTTGATTGCCTGTTTGATATGCTCCGGCAGGCCCGGCCAGGCGTCGATTACCTGTTGCAAATCGCTGCCAACCTCGGTATGATGCACCGTATTATGCACCCTATGGGGATTCGAGCTTTCGCTAAGTGTTGTATTGACAGGGCTTTGCGAAATTTTGTTCGACTCCCCTTGGGGGTATTCTTTGCCTTTGACAAAAAATAGAGCAGGTGAGCATTTGAATAGTGGAACAGGTGAAAATGCGAAACTGCGGTCAACTGTTCTCCCTAAGGAGTCCTGAGTACTACTGTTCAACTTTTAATTTATGATTGAATCAGCTTCTAATTCCACCATAGAGCCGGCTATTGACGAGCAGTATATGCGTATCGCTATGGTGCAGGCCCAAATCGCCGAGGAGAATGGCGATGTGCCGATAGGAGCGGTGATTGTTCATAAGAACACCATAGTCGCGAAGGCATACAATCAGCGGGAACAATTGCAGGACCCGACTGCCCACGCGGAAATAATCGCACTTACCCAGGCGGCAGCGGCCCTCGAAAACTGGCATCTGAATGACTGCACTATGTATGTGACTCTTGAACCCTGTTGTATGTGCGCGGGAGCCCTTGTTTTGGCTCGTATTGAGAGATTAGTTTACGGCTGCGATGACCCGAAGACGGGTGCGGTGAAAAGCTTGTATAATATCGTTGGGGATAGACGCCTGAATCATCAGATTGAGGTTACAAGCGGGATTTTGGCCGAGGAGTGCGGCGCATTATTAAAGGAATTTTTCTCACGACGGCGTGAAGAAAACCACGGCACCCAATGAAAAAAACGTCCTTTTATTTTCTCATCGCGTCGGCCAATTCCGTCACTCGCTACTCCAGCTCTTTGATTTTGCGAGCGAGGTAGTTTCTGTGAATCATCTGCCATGAGAAAATCTTTATCAGGGCGACGCCTACAACAAAGCAGATAAAGCCCGCCGCGTACATAATCTGCTGCTGAACGTCAGCGACCCTGAAAAACTTTACCCCGCAGTATATTGCCCCGGCTATGAATATCGCCGACCAGAAAAGTATCAGAATTATCACTCCCGGTGGGCTGCCCCGGTAAAAATCTCTGAACATCGCACACATCGGGCACTCTTCCGTTGTGCCGCAGGATTCCGAATACCGTTTTTCAACTGGTTTATCGTTCATTTTTTTTCTCCCAAACCTTTATCAAAGTAACTCTCTTTTTAGCTTTACCGCTTTCGACAAAGGGTTTGTTCGCTGCTTTTTAGCCTATTTTACCAGTAATGATGTACTGATTGGCGGATGTGGCGGTCATAAATTGCCCGCACCTCGGTCATAATCTTGTCCGAAAGAGGAGGAAAATTCGCAGCAGCGAAGTTTTCCTCGACCTGCGAGGGTTTTTTTGCGCCGGGAATCGCGCACGTTACAGTGTCAAACATCAGAATCCATCGCAGAGCAAACTGCGTCAAAGTCAATCCCTTCGGGCAAATCGCCTTTAGCTCACTAACAGCTTTTAGACCCGTGTCGTAATCGACGCCTGAGAAAGTTTCGCCTTTGTCGAAGGCCTGACCCTGGCGGTTAAACGCACGGTGGTCGTCGGGAGCAAAAGCGGTATCCGATTTCAGTTTTCCCGTAAGCATACCGGATGCAAGCGGCACTCTTGCGAGGATTCCTACTTTACGTTTGCGGGCCTGCTCGAAGAAAAGCTCCGCGGGTCGCTGGCGGAACATATTAAATATGATTTGCACGGTCTGAACATTGGGAAACTCAATTGCCTTGAGCGCTTCTTCAACCTTTTCGACGCTGACACCATAGTAGCGGAGTTTGCCTGTTTTAACTAAACAATCGAGTACGCCGAAAACCTCCGGCATATAATAAACCTGATAGGGCGGGCAATGAAGCTGAAGCAAATCGATTGTGTCTGTGCCGAGGTTGCTCAAACTCTGTTCGACAAAGGCGGTAAGGTTCTTGCGGTTGTAGCCTTCCGGGGTGTGCGGATTCAGCCGTCTGCCTGCTTTGGTGGCGATATAGATGTTTTCTTTTTTGTGTTCTCGACGCAGTTGCGCCACGAGCCGTTCGCTGCGGCCATCGCCATAAACGTCGGCGGTATCGAAGAAGTTGACGCCAAGCTCAATAGCCCTGTTTAACGCGGCCAGCGATTCGGCATCTTCGACTGGCCCCCATGTGCCTCCGATTGCCCAGCAGCCAAAACTGATTTCGGAAACTTTCCACCCTGTGCGTCCCAGCTCTCGATATTGCATAAGTTCATCTCCAGTTAAGTTTATAAGATTTTGAGAAGTATATCTTTTGTGGCGATGGTTGCAATTTTTATTTACAGCACGGCAGCTAACGAGGACCACAATTGCTAATTTCTTTCAATACTGTTATACTTGCTGCGATTGGAGAGGTGTCCGAGTGGCTGAAGGAGCACGCTTGGAAAGCGTGTGTGCGGCTTGCCGTACCCCGGGTTCGAATCCCGGCCTCTCCGTTGTGAGCGAAGTGAAAAATGGAGGAGAGCAGCACAACTGCAATTAATCGCGGCAGGAAAGCGATTACAACGCCGCCAATTGCAGGACGAATTGTTCGATTGCGATTCTGGGCTGTGCCTGGCCTCGTTTTATGGCGTAATCGGTTTCGGCTAACCGCTGAATCTGGTCGCCAATTTGTTTTAGCGTCAATCGTTTAAGCAGCGCAAAGTGTGCCTCTTTATTGTAAAAAATGCGGGCTTTGCCTGCGACTTCATACTGTGAGCATCCTTCATCAAGCATTTTCTTCGCAGTAAATAACCTGCGGATGTGATACGCGAACGCGCCGATGGTTGTATATTCGGCTGATTTGTCTTCGGCGAACATCTTGCGCAGCCGTTCGATTGCGGGGCCGGTTTTTCGCTGGAGGCAGGATTCGATGACCTCGAAGGCGTCAAATTCACGATTGCGACCAATAAGCGATTCGACGTGGGCGGTTGTTATTGTTTTTTCGGCTGCTGCATAAGTGGCGAGTTTATCGATTTCGGTGTAGAGTCGGGTGAGATTTTCGCCGGCAAGCTCTATGAGTAATCCGGCTGTCCTGTAATCGAGGGTTTTATTATGTGCATCGCGAGCGTAGTTAATAATCCGGCTGGGGAATTCCTCGCTTTTAGGTGGCTTTATCTCCACCAGAGTTCCGATATCCGGGAGTTTTTTAGCTAAGCGTGTGGTTTTCGGCCAAGAGGCAACCGTCATTACAAGTATGCCTGTGGGGGAGGGGCTATCAAAGTATCTTTCAAGGATTTCGCGATTGCTGGCCCCGGCAGGGGCGCTCTTGGGGTCCTGTTTATTCTGCTCGTCCTCATCGCCTTTGGCGGAGATGAATTTGTCGGCGTTTCGCAGGGCGACTATACGTCTTTTTGTGAAGAATGGCAGGGTTCTCAATTCTTCGAGGATTTCACCTATGACTGCTTTGTTGCCATCGACGACTAACAGGCCGGCATCTCTTTCTTCGGTAGGGACAAGCCCGTCGATAATTTCGGTGTATCTTGCGTTGACTAACGACGGGTCTTCGCCCGCGATAACATAAACAAGCGATTGCTTAGTTTTCGTTTTGTCGCCGGCTTTTGCCATAGCTATACCCGCCTGTGTTTTATAAGCCGATTTTACTTGCGGGGTTTCTTATCCGGCTTTTTGTCTTTATCGTTTTTTTCCGGCTCATCTTCGGCTTCAATTTCTTCTTCCTCTTCCGGACCCGGTTCGGTTTCTTCCGGGGGAGGCAGTTCGGCTTTCTGTATCGTCGAATCGTCGGACTGTTCCTTCGCTACTTCGGGGCCTATTTTTGCCGCGGCGACGAGCTTATCGCCTTCTTTGAGTTTAATCAGCCGGACGCCCTGTGTGTTTCTGCCTATCGGGCGAATCTGGTCGAGGCCCGTTCGGATGATGATTCCGTTTGCGGTAATCAGCATCAATTCGTCTTCGAACTGGACGGCCTTCAGGGCGACGACTTTGCCGTTGCGGTCGGTGGTCTTGATATTTATCAGTCCTACGCCGCCTCGGTTCTGTGAGCGGTAGTTATCGAGCGAGGTGCGTTTGCCATAGCCCTTTTCGCAGACGGTCAGCAATGACGCCTTTTCTTCTGCGATGACCATATCGACGACAGCGTCGCCTGAGCGTAACCTGATTCCGTGGACGCCCCTTGATACCCTGCCCATTGAGCGTGCCTGCTGCTCATCGAATCTTATTGCCATGCCGTCGCGTGTGCCGAGGATTATGTGGTCTTTGCCTGATGTCTGGGCGACCTCGATGAGCGTATCGTTGGGGTCGAGCTTGATTGCGGTAACGCCTACGGAGCGCGGGTGGCTGTATGCGGATAGTTTTGTTTTCTTGATGAGGCCGTTCTGTGTCGCCATAACGAGCTGCGTCTGCTGGTCTTCGGGTAATTCTTCGTTTTCGACAAGCCGGGCGACGTTGATAACCGAGGCGATTGACTGGTCGCCGAGATTGAGCAGGTTGGCGATGCTCCTGCCTTTGCTCTGTCGCGTCAAGCTGGGAATATCGTAAACTTTTAACCAGTAGCACTTGCCGCGGTTGGTGAAAATCAGGAGGTAGTCGTGCGTGGAGGCGGTGAACATGTGTTCGATGAAATCGCCTTCCTTTGTATCTGAGCCGATTACGCCCGCGCCGCCCCGACCCTGCTTGCGGTAAGTGTCGATGGGCATTCGCTTGACGTAGCCGGAGTGGCTGACGGTAACGATGACCTCTTCGTCTGCGATGAGGTCTTCGAGGTCGAATGTCTCGGCCTGTTTTGCGGTTATCTTTGTGCGTCTGGCGTCGCCGTATTTAGTTTTCATCTCGAGAATATCTTCGCGGATGATATCCATCAGCACGGCGTCTTTGGCTAAAATCGCCTCGTAACCTTCGATTTGTTCAACGAGGCCGGTGTATTCCTTTGCGAGTTTTTCGATTTCGAGACCCGTCAGGCGTTGTAACTGCATCGTCAGGATGGCGTCCGCCTGCGGGCTTGTGAGGAATTGCTTTTCCTTGGTCTTTTCTTTGAGGAATTCCTTCGGCAGGAGTTTTCGCAGGGTTTCGGTTTCCGCCAGTTTCAACGGCTTTTTCATCAAGTTTAGCTTGGCCGTTGGGGCGTCGGGTGATTTTTTGATAAGTTCGATTATTTCATCTATGTCACTGACCGCTAAGATAAGGCCTTCGAGGATGTGCGCCCTGTTTTGGCATCGCTTGAGCAGGAACATACTGCGTCTGCGTATGACGATTTTGCGATGGTCGATGAACAGGTCGAGCATTTGGCGGATATTGAGCGTTTCGGGCCTGTTGTTTACCAGTGCGACGTTGGCGATTGCGAAAGTGGTCTGCAGTTGGGTGAACTCGAAAAGTTTGTTCAGCGCGACCTCCGCGTCGCAATCTTTTTTTATTTCGACCACGATTCTCATACCATCTCGGCCTGATTCGTCGCGGATGTCGGAAATTTCGGCGATTTGCCCATCGCGGACGCAGTCGGCGATTTTCGAAACGATGCTCGTCTTGACCACCATATAAGGGATTTCAGTTATGATGATACATTCTCTTCCCTTTTTCGACTGTTCGATTTGGGTCTTTGCTCTTACGACTAAGTGTCCTTTGCCTTTTGTGTAGGCATCGACTATTCCCTGTTTGCCGCAGATTTCTCCGCCTGTCGGGAAATCGGGGCCGGGCAGTTTTGCCATAATTTCTTTGAAGCCGCATTTGGGGTCATCGACGACAAGCAGCAGGGCATCGCAAACCTCGGCGATATTATGAGGCGGGAGATTAGTTGCCATACCGACTGCGATACCCGTTGAGCCGTTGACCAACAGGTTCGGGAGTTTCGAGGGCAATACCGTCGGCTCTGTTCTTGTCTCATCGTAGTTGGGCACAAAATCAACGGTTTCGTATTCGAGGTCTTCGAGCATATCCGTCGCGGCGGCGGTCATTCTTGCCTCGGTGTAACGCATAGCGGCGGGGGGGTCTGCGTCGATTGAGCCGAAGTTTCCCTGCGGGTCAACCAGCGTGTAACGCATATTCCAGTCCTGGCCCATGCGGACGAGTGTTCCGTAAGTCGCCTGGTCGCCGTGCGGGTGATAATTACCGCCGGTGTCGCCGACGATTTTTGCGCATTTACGGTGCTTGCTGCGCGGCCCTAAGCTCAGGTCGTTCATCGCGACGAGAATTCGTCTTTGGGAGGGTTTCAGGCCGTCGCGGACGTCCGGCAGGGCACGCGATACGATGACGCTCATCGCGTAATTGAGGTATGAGTTCTTCAACTCGTCGAGTATCGGTATATTCTCGATTTTCTCGTAAAGGTCTCTGCCTTCTTTCATAGTTTCAAACCATCCTTTGTTATCAATAACGGCTTGCTAATTGCAATCCCTTGCACCAGGGGCCTGCTCAATATTATGGCGATAAGGTTATCGAATGAGGGGTGAAAAGTCAAGCCCGCGTTTCGCGGGATTTTTAGCCACAAAAACGCACAAAATGGTTTACCGCGTGGCTTGGCCATCCCTTCCGGGGGAGAACGCAGAGACCGCAGAGAATTTCATAAACCACGGATTAGACGGATTTTCACGGATTTAGTGGGCCGCAAAAATGTAGGGCAGGGTTTATCTGTCCTGAGCAAAGTAGAAGTGCCCCGCCGAATCAAAATAACGGTTACCATACAAAACCTCAAAATACGCAAGTTGTATGGTAATTGATTTGATTTTGTAGGGTGTGCTATGCACACCGCCTCATCTACACGCTACACGCTGTCCGCTGAACGCTACCGGTAATTCCCCTTGTCTTTCGCGACAATTCTGAGGATAATACCAACAAAAGCAGGAGTTACGCACCTTTGACCTAAAAGCCAAAAACAGGAAAAGGAGTAGTAAAATGGGACACAGATACGAGTATGAAGAAGTGGACGATCCTGCCTCTGGTTTAACCTCTGCCATTCTTTCTTCACTGCCAGGAGATATATCTACGGTTTGGAAGTGTACTATATATGATGATGATACCGGCGAAGAACTTGCTGAGGGCCTAGGTAACACACAAAGTGAGGCCAAGTGGGAGGCTCAGGCTAAGTTATAATAGAATCCTTGTAACCGGGTAAACAGGCTGCTAAGTCGTTAGTTTTAATGCAAAGAAGCAGCGTTTTATATATGTAGGAAACCGAAGTTCCGCATCTTATGCGGATCGATTTAATTATTGTTAGTGTGCCTCAGGAGTCCAGAATGTCAGAAGATAAAAGTCAAGGAAAGGATCGCATAATTGACTTGTCTGCAAAGAAAACAGAAGATGAATGGGCTTACTCCGCGCAAGCATTATTCGAGAAAATAACGCCACTGTGGTTTAAGTGGTTGGGGTGGGTTTTTGCGACAGGGGGTGTCGCATATCTCGCCAAAAAAACGGGTAGTATTCCACTCAAAACTATAGAAATAATCTCGTATTATATTCTTACCATGTACTTTTTGTATTTCTTCGCATCGATTAGAGTTGAGCCCTATCATTCTTGGGCCAGAAGTCGCTCATCCAAATTGGAAAAATTCTTGGCACTTCTGCCTGCGTTTGCCTTGGCGTTTGCGATGATCTTAGGTGCTCGTGTGTTAATCGATCATGTCATCGAGCAAGTGCAAATAGCAAAATGAGCTAAAACAAAAGCACACTAACAAATAAATCAACGCGGACACCAATAAGATGCGAGTTGCTTGGCTCATTGGTGTCGGTTATTTAAGCGTTCGGAGATGGAGATAGAAAAGGATGAAAAGATTGCTATGTTATTGTTTTTTTTTCGGCAGGGGGGGAAAGGGAGTTTTTAGTTTTGAGTTTTAAGTGTTGAGTTGTGGGATGCGGATTAAATAATTGCCGATTGTAGATTGCGGATTGCAGATTGTGGGATGAGGAGTGAAGAATTGGCGAGTTATTTAGTTGGGGCCGGCGGCGGGTTGTTGCGCGACAGGCAGATAGACGGTAAAGGTGCTGCCTTTTTCAAGCTCGCTTTCAACGTCGATTCTGCCGTCGTGTCTCATGGCGATTTCCTTGACGATTGCAAGGCCGAGGCCTGTGCCCTGGATTTGTTTGCCGGGTCGGTGGACGCGATAGAATCGGCCGAAAATTTTATGCAGGTCATCTTTCGGTATTCCCATACCGGTATCTGAGACCTTTAAGACCAGCTCATTATTGACGAGTTGGGCCGATACCGAGACAGTGCCGTTTTCGGGAGTGAACTTGATAGCGTTATTAACCAGGTTGGTAATCATCGAGTAGATTTTGTTTTCATCGCCGAACAGGTCGGGCAGATGCTCCGAGATATCGGTTTGCAGATGGATTTTCTTTTTGCCTGCGACGTGTTCGAGCGATTCGGCGGCGCGTTTTGCGACCGAAGCGATGTTGATGGGTTTGCGAATGATTTCGATTGTGCCGGCCTCTATCTTGGAAATGTCGAGGATTCCATTGATGAGGTTGGTAAGCCGGTCGGATTCCTCGTTGATGATTTGAAGGAACTCCTGCCTTGTCGGCTGTGCCATATTGGGGTCATCGTGCATTGTCTCGGCGTATGCCTTTATCGAGGTGAGCGGGGTGCGCAGCTCGTGGGAAACCGATGAGATAAAGTCCGACTTCATACGGTCGATTTCTCGCTGCTGTGAGACGTCGCGGAGTACCATTACGATGCCGGTCATTGTTCCGTCGTTTCTTCGGATTGGCGAGGCCGTCGCGGCTACGGGACATTCCCGCCCGGTCCTGGCGATGAGGGCGTCATTGCCTGTGCCGATTTCAATTTCCCGTGATTCAATGACCCTGTCGATGGGGGTGTCAACGGGCTTTTTGGTTTGTTCGTTGATAATCCTGATTACGCAATCGACCGGCTTATGATTCACTTCTTCGAATCGCCAGCCCGTCAACTGCTCAGCGGCTTTGTTAAGAAGCGTTATTCTGTTCTCGGCGTCAACGGCGATTACGGCGTCGCCCATACTCGAAAGAGTTACCGCCAGCAGCTCTTTTTCCTCCGCGAGCTGTTCGGTGCGTTCTTTGACCAAATCGACAAGCTTCTCGTGATATTGTTTAAGCTCGTCCTTGTCCTTTTTATGCCTTATGGCGTTTTTTACGATTTCAGGAAGGACCTTCAGATAATTTCTGGCCTGGTCTTTTATGAGATAGTCGGAAGCACCCGCCTTCATCGCTTTAACCGCAAGCTCTTCGCTGCCGGTTCCGGTGGCAAAAACGGTGGGGGTATCGACGATAGAATCGAGGAGGTCGAAAGCGGTCCCGTCGCCGAGGAGGTAGTCCACGAAAATCAGGTCGAATTTTTCCCCGCCGAGGATTTGTCCTGCCTGGGCGACCGAGCCGGCGATTGTGTAATCGTAAGGTAGGTTTTCCTCCTTGACCATTCGTTTGAACGCCATCTGGTCAAGCCGGTCGTCCTCAACCAGGAGTATTCTATATCTGTTGTTTTCCATAGGTTTATGCGTCCGGGAATGGCAGCTCGCTCAGGGTCCAATATGCGTCGAGCGTATCCATCGCTTTGATGAACTCTTCGTAGGTGTCCGGTTTTACAATGTAGCCGGCTGCGCACAATTCAAAACATTTCATCTTGTCTTCTTCGTCGTTGGAAACAGTAAGGATAATCACGGGTATTTGTTTCAATTCCGCGTCCGCTTTGATGGCGGCAAGAAAATCAGTACCTTTCATTTTTGGCATATTCAGGTCAAGCAAAATGACACAAGGGCCCTTGTTGGTATCGTCCCTGAGATAATTCAGGGCATTTTCGCCGTCGAGATGATGTACAAGCTCATTATGAACATGGAGCTCGTTCAATGCCCGCTTTACCGTCATCATCTCGGCATTATCATCATCGACAAGCAGTATCGGTCGTGAGCTTCGCATCGACGGTCTCCTGTTCGGTATTTGGCAGTTCACTAAGAGTCCAGTACAGGTTGACGATTTTCATTGCCTCCACGAATTTGATATAGTCCACCGGTTTGACGATAAAGCCGGCGATGCTGAGCTGGAAGGTTTTGAACCTGTCCTGGTCGTCTTTCGAGGTGGTCAACACTACCGCGGGGATTCTCCTGAGCTTGTCATCGGCTTTGGCGACCTTGAGGAATTCTATGCCGTTCATCTTGGGCATATTGAGGTCGAGCAGGATGACGCAGGGTTTTTGTTTGGTTTCGTCTCTAAGGTAAACAAGGGCCTCTTCGCCGTTGGAAACCCGCACGAGCGGATTTGTGACTTTGAGGTCCTTCAATGCCCTTTTGACGGTCATTGCGTCAACGGTGTCATCTTCAAGCAGTAAGATAGGTTTATAATCTCGCATTATCTGTCTCCCTTTCTTTTTCTACAAGGCCGTTACAGGCCCAGTATTGAACAATAATGTCAATAGATCGCAGGAAAGCGTCGTAATCAACCGCTTTTATTACATACCCGGCTACGCCGAGGTTGAATGTGTCGAGCTTGTCCTGCTCATATTTCGAAACTGTCAGCGCAACAACGGGTATATGCTGAAGCTCGTCGTCGGCCTTCATAATCTGGAGCAGCTCGACTCCGTTCATCCTGGGCATATTGAGGTCCAGCAGTATGAGCGCCGGCCTGTCGTTGTTCGGGTCTCTGAGATATTCGAGGGCTTCTTCGCCGTCGGTTTTGTGAATGACGGGATTCTTGACCATGATGTCCTGCAGGGCTTGTTTCGAGGTGGTTGCGTCCACCAAGTCGTCTTCAACAAGCAGTATTGGTTTTAGCAATGACATTTTTTGCCTCCCTGGTTAGTGGTTTTAGGCAGAGTAAAGAAAAACGCGCTACCTTCGCCTATTTTAGATGTTACCCACACTTTGCCGCCATATAGTTCGACGATTTTTTTTACTATGGTCAGCCCGATACCGGTGCTTTCCGTTTTATCGCGTGGCACGAGCGTTTGAAATATCTCGAATATTTTTTCAAAATATTTTTCATTGATTCCGCACCCATTGTCGGCGACGCTGAATTTCCAGAAGTTATTTTCTTCGGTGCAGCAGATTTTTATCAGCCCTTTTGGTTTGTCGAGGTATTTAACGGCGTTGCTCAAAAGGTTCTGTAATACCTGTTTGAGCCGCAGCCGTTCGGCAAGCACAGTGGGCATATTAGGTTCAATAACGACTTCGATGTTATCCGGGATTATGATTTCCCCCATTATTTCCATGAGCAGGGCATTTATGTCCACGTTGTGCCGTTCCTCGCAAACGTATCCTATTTCGGCATATCGTAAAATGCCGTCGATGAAATCGCTCATCCGCCTGGCCCTGATAATAAGCAGCCGGAGCTGGTCGGTACCTTCCTTGTCAAGTTTGTCGGAGTAGCTTCTAATCAGGCGGTCAGCGACTGTGCCTATGCCTCGCAGGGGCGATTTGAGGTCGTGAGCGATAACGTGAGCGAAATTACGGTGTTCCTGATTTGAGGTCTCTAAATCCCTGACAGTTTTGCTGAGGTCCTTATTTAGTTTCGCAAGGGTTTCCTCGGATTTTTTGCGGTAGGTAATATCCCTGAGTATATAGACAAAATACGCGGTATCTCCGTCATCGTCCATTACCGGGTCCGCAGAAACGACAATCCAGACGTCTTTCTGAGACAGGTATAATTCCGTTTCCTCGTGTTTGTTGGTTTGCCTGGCAATTTTTAAGGGGCAATTGTCAGGAGGCAGCTCTGTTTCATAAAGCAATCCATAGGTGGTTTGTCCGAGGAGCGTGCCGAGCGGTTTGCCGAAAAATCGCGATGCGGAATGGTTGGCCTGCACGATTCGGAATTCTTTATCCACGAGCATAATCGGGTCTCGTGTCGCATTGAATGTTTCTTCCCATTCCTGGAGCGCCTTTATAAGGGCCTGTTCTACGCGTTCGTGCTCGCCTTCGAGCCGTTCCAGGCCGCCAATACGGGCTCGCAGAGATTTTATGCAGCTTAACAACTGCTCTCTTGTCTGCTGTTCCTGATGCGAATAGCTGTCGGGAGCAGTGTTTTGGGCTGCAATCGTCTGCGTATTTTTGATTAGCTCTGTTTCCATTTTTTATCCGGCAATTTCAAGTTGTCCGACTTTTTTGCTCAAAAAGGAGCATTAAAGTTACGATGTATCTCGGCAAGCAGAAGTTCTGGTTTTGGCAGCTCGCTTGTGCTCCAATATGTCATTATTTTGCCGAGTATTTCCACGAATTTCGAGTAATCCACGGGCTTAACCATATATCCTGCGGCGCCGAGTTCGAAGCTTTCGAAAATGTCTCGTTTTTCCTTCGATGTTGTCAGCACAATAATTGGTATGGTTTTGAGTTCCTGATTGGCTTTGATTACCTTCAAAAACTCAATACCGTTCATCTTGGGCATGTTGAGGTCGAGAAGGATAACAAAGGGTTTTTCATTGTCGGGCTTAGTCAGATATTTCATCGCCTCTTCGCCATTGACAGAATGTATAACGGAATGCTTGACATGCAGGTCTCGCATTGCCCGCTTGACTGTCATAGCATCGACGTTATCGTCTTCAACAAGCAGTACTGGTTTTAGTGGCTGCATACGACATATCCTCAATAGCTCTGGGGAACGTGAAATAGAATGTGCTGCCGGAATCTGGCTGTGATTCCACCCATATTTTTCCGCCATAGAGTTCGACTATTTTCTTTACAATTGCCAGGCCTATTCCAGCGGTTTCCGGCTCATCTTTTTTGGGCAGCGTCTGGAATATTCTGAAGATTTTTTCGAAGTACTTCTGCTCAATGCCGGGCCCGTTATCGCTGACATAGAACTTCCAGAAATCTCCCTGCTCGACACAGCCGACCCTTACAATGCCATTCGTTTTATCCATGAAGGTCACGGCGTTTGCCATAAGATTCTGGAAGACAAGTTCAATATGTTCGCGTTCACAGGTTATAGCGGGCATACTGTCCACGGCTATTTCGACATGGTCGGACGGTGATATTGTGCCTGTAATGTCGGACAGCAAGGCATTGAGATTGACCTGTTTTTCTCTGTGCCTGGTCCTGACTATTTTCGAGAATTGAAGCATTCCATCGATTAGTTTATCAATTCGGATGACCCTTGTTTTAAGCAGGCGGACCTGTTCACGGCCCTGGTTGTCGAGTTTGTCGCCGTAGTCATTGATAATCCAGTCCGCCAGGGTTCCGATTCCGCGAACCGGCGTTTTCAGGTCATGGGCGGCAACGTGGACAAAATCATGAAGTTGCCTGTTGGATACGCTAAGTTCCTGGATGGCGGCCTCAAGTTTTTTGTTGAGCTGTTCAAGTTCCTGCTCGGCCTTTTTCTGTTCTGTGATGTCTTTTACATACTCGATAACCCCCGTGGTGTTCCCTTTATGGTCTTTGAGCGGGAACGATGTAATAGTTATCCACCCACCTTGACATTTATTGCAAGAGTTGGGCGTTACCGTCGAATTTGGTGTCCCTGTTTTTAGAGTCTTAACGCAAGAGCATTCCGGGCAGCGGGAATTGCGATTGTGATATGCCGCGAAACATTTCTTGCCTATGAGCGGTTTGTTTTCGGGGTGCATATCTGCAATCCAGGGATTGACCATGATGATATTCAGGTCTTTGTCCATTATGCCGATTCCGTCCTGAATGCTGTTGAAGATATTGCCAAGGAACTGCTGGTTTTGACGCAGATTTTCTTCGGTTTTCTTGCGTCCGTTGACTTCGTCATTAAGGTCGTCTATGGTCTTTTTGAGTTGCTGGGCCATTCTCTGGAAGGAATTGGCGAGCTGGCATATTTCTCCTGAGCCGGTTTTTGTCAGGTTGGTATCAAGGTTGCCGGATGCGATTTGAATGGTCGCTTTCTGGAGTTCCGCGATTGGAACAACAACGGAGCGGTAGGTGATTGAACAAGCCAGCAACGCAAGCCCAATAATAACCATTCCAGCCAACAGCATTGTGTTTCTTAAGTGGGTAACCGAGGTAAAAATTTCAGCAGTATCGATTTCTGCTGCCAAAGTCCACCCAATCCCGCCGAAATCTCTCAGTTTCTTCGACTTGGCTATGGTGAGGAGATGCCCATTTTTGTCAATGATGTAAAGTTTTTGCTTCGGATAATTGGCGACCGCAAAACAATTATCAACCCGGCCGGTCACTTTTTGACCGAATGTATGACCTTTTGTCGAATATATGATTTTGCCGTTATGGTCTATCAGGTGCAGTTGCAGAGTTTTGTATTCGGCGGCCAGTTTCGCCTCGTCAAGCATATTGATTGTTTCTTTGATGTTTGGCACAATCTTGATTACGCCGGCAAAGTCGCCGTCGACGTTGTCTATTCTTACAGCGATTTCCGTGGATAAAGTCCCTGAGCTTGTATCGTAATTAACATCGCTTACGAACAGACCGTCTTTCCGGGCAACCTGCCACCATTTTTCGTCGGCCTGATAATAGTCGGTCGTTCTATTGGTTTGTGCCACGTTTGCGCCGAATCGGTTTGTTATAAAAATCTCCCCCAACAGGGAGTATCCGTATGTATTCTGATAATATTTTTGCTTTTCCTTTAAATTTTTTGCCAGTTTGTTATTAGTCAGCTCTTTGATAATTGGGAGGTCAGCGCCGTTTGCCCAGTCGCGGTCGATTTGTGCGATATAGCTGTTGGAGTCTGGCATATTCTCGAACTGTGAGTTTGACCGTCCAAGGTATTCTTTTAACAGTACGTCGGCAGCACAGACCTGAGCTTCTTCAACGCGACGAGAGATGTTTCTGTTGATTTTATCAAGTATTTGTTCGGACAGGTCCGAAGCGCTTTTGCCTATCGATTCTTCAAGGGCAGTTTGGCTGGTGTGAAGACAGACGTATTCTAACACTGCTATCAGCAGCGTCAATCCGACAAAACTCAACGTTAATTTATGCCCTATTTTCATCTTAAACCTTTAGCCATTAAGCGACTCAATTACCGGAGCTTTCGTTTGCCACAGTTCCATTGCCGTCAGAGTTCTCCTCTGCGCCGACTTCGATAGTATCTTTTTCCGGCGGCTGCTCAGGAGCGCCAGCTTTGGGGAAAGTGAACATGAACGTTGTCCCCTTGCCGACCTCGGATTCGAGCCAGATTTGGCCGCCGTAAAGCTCTACTATTTTCTTCACGACCGTAAGCCCGATGCCGGTGCTCTCGAATTCATCGCGAGGCGCAAGGGTCTGGAATATTTTGAAGATGCGTTCCCAGTGTTTCTTCTCGATACCTGGGCCGTTGTCTGCGATGCCGAATTTCCAGTATTCGCCGTCTTCGGAGCAAAGCACTTTTATACGCCCTTCGGGCTTGTCCATATATTTGACGGCGTTGCTGAGCAGGTTCTGGAAGACCTGTGTAATGCGGGTTTCCTCGCATTTGACCGTCGGCAGGTCCGATTCGACAGTAATCTTTATATTCGCCGGCGGGGCGAGCATATCTATGATTTCCGGCAGAAGCTTATTAAGCTCGACTTCGGAAAGTTTTTCGCGGACACGGCCCACCCTGGAATACTGCAGAATGCCGTCAATAAGGTTGTGCATCCTGTCAACTCGTTGCCTGAGCAGCTTCAATTGTTCCTGTCCATCCTGGTCGAGCTTGTCGGCGTAGTCGGTGGATATCCAGTCCGCAAGCGTCTTTATCGCTCGAAGAGGCGCTTTAAGGTCGTGGCTGGCGATATAGGCGAAATCCTTTAACTCCTGGTTGACGCCTTCGAGTTCCTTGACCAGTTCCGCCTGTTTATGTTCAGCTCTTTCTCGCTCTGTTATTTCAGAGGTTAGCTGTTTATTGGCGGTGGTCAGTTCGGAAGTGCGTTCCTGGACCCGCAACTCCAGTTCTACTTTGGCTTTGACCAGTTCTGAGTCCCGTTCCTGTATCTGCTCAAGCATTTCATTGAATGAATCGATGAGCAGACCGACCTCGTCATTGCTGTCTTTGATAGCCCTGGCGGAGTAATCTTTCTTTTCTGATACGCCTCTCGCCAGTTTGGCCAAGCTGAGAATCGGTCCTGAAATGAAACGCTGCAGTCTCGCTGAGACAATCCATGCGGCTATGATAGCCAGCAGCAGAACGGCAACAGTGTTTTGTGCGTTGCGTCTTAACGCCGCGTACATGGGGCTTAAATCAGAACGCAGGCATACTGTGCCTATTGTCTCGTTGTCGAGCACTATTGGCTCAAAGACGGTCAATAAATTGTTTGCGAAACTATAACCCGGCTTCTGAACCTGGATTGTCAAATGTTCTCTGTCCGTGTCGGTTCTGGCGTAGCTGACGAACACATTTCCATTTTTCTTGTAAACACAGCCGAAGGCGATTGAGGAATCGGCCTTGAGGACTTTTAAGGTTTTCTCCGCATCTGCTGTGTCTTCAAATGTCAACGCGGCTTTACAGTTATCTGCGGTGATTTGTGCCTCGGTAAAAAGCTTTTCGACGAGGTTGCTCCGCAGACCTTTCCATTCCCAGAACACAAAGGCCCCGCCCACCACCATCAACGCCAAAACGCAGGTTAGCATAACGATGGCAATCAACTTATTCTTAATGGCCAAATTACGGATAAGCCACATGGTTATTTGGCCTCCTTCCGTGTCGTTTCGGAGGAGTTCGTTACCTCAACACCGTCTTTAATTACTTTTTTGGCAAGACGAAGGAGCTGAGACCTGATTTTTAATCCGGCTTTTTCGGATGCGGTCAGATTTATGTCGAATCGAACCTTGTTGTCTTCGATAACGAAGTTTACGATACCGCCATCCTCGAGAAATCCCTCTGTGTCGGCTACAGTCAGGACGCCATTATTCTTTAAAAGGTCAAATATCTCTTTGGCGTTTTTTCTCTCCGACTGGCATATAAACAGCAAATGGCACTTTTTGAGAGTGTCCATTTGTCCATTGGCGATTGTTTCAACGATTGTCTTGATATCTGCCGTCTTTGACGGGTCGGCGAGCAGATATCCCTGTTTTTTAAGCTCTTCTATTTTTGCGGCTCGTGCGGCCGCGTCGGTTATATTTTTGAGCTCGTCAAACTCATCCTCTGGTTTTATGACGATTTTGTTGTCATTGTCTCTGTATATGATATGTTTTTTGGTCAGGCCTTTAAGTTTTTCAGTCAATTCCGCCTTGTCTTTTTCTGCGGCTTCTTTGAGCTGCTGTAAGCTGTTAATGCGTTTTAAGACAACATTGCGTTCTTCGACTTTTTTGTCTTTTAGGATATCGGCAGCGGCGTCAAAGGGGTCCTGGCCGATGATGCCGATGGTTATCTGGTTGCCGATTTTTGCCGTTTTTTCTTCTGGCCAGTCAACAAACTTCAAGAAGTTGTACATAAAGGCGGCTTTGACCTCGTATTCCTTATACTGGGCTGAGTGTGATTCCGGGTAAACATCGGATATCATTATGCAGCTCAGCAATACGAAGCAGGGGACAAATAGTCCGGCTATTCGTCCGGCTCCTGTTCCCGCCGCAGGCCGTGAGGTCTTGCTCTTTAAGTTATGCGTTTTTTCTATGGTCATAAGTATTTATACCTAATAGTCGTTAGAATTTGTATTCCACAGAAACGCCTATGGCCGGCGCCTCGCAGCGGTAATCACCGTTGCTGTCCAGGTAATTGCGTTTGTTGAGGTCTATGTTGAAAATACCCAGCAGATTGTAACCGGTTATGCCTATGGTCAGGTTCTTGTTCGCCTTATATTGCAGACCGAGGTTCAGGAAGTAGTCGCCTCGATATGCCTTTTGCCATCCGTCTTCGATAAATTGGCCGCCGCCGTTGTAGAGAGTGGGATATTGTCTGTTATAATCCTTGGTACCGGGGAATCCCCAGTATATACGGAATGATGCGTTAAAAGTCCATTTATCGTCGAGTTTTTGTTGAAGCGTTAGTTTGGTAATATGATTGGACCAGTTAGACAGGTCGTCGCCGCGGCCGAGTGGTTGGGCTGTTGCGTAAGTGCTTGCGCCCGGCACAAGATTAAATTTAATCAGTTTAGTATAACCGTGCGATAGGGTTAAACGGGTGTTTTCGGTATGATAGGAGGCCTCAAGCTCGGCACCCCAGTCCTCTTGTTTCCCGACGGTGGTGCTGCTCTTTGTGGTTTCGTCCCACGAGACGAGTTCAAAATTGTAATGCATGAATATAGATGCGGCGAGGTCGAAATTTTTATTTTGCTGCCTTTCATAACGAAATTCAAGGGTATCGAGTTTTTCCGGGGTGCTTGTGCCGCCGCCTTCCATAACTTGTCGTTTCATTTCTTCTTCGACGTTTGCACGCACCGAGCGAGACCACATCAGCTTAAGGGTGTCTTTTTCGGTTGGCGAATAAACAATCGCCGCACGGGGCGATAACATCGGATCGGTATATGTATGCTTATCAATTCTGCCACCTAAGAACATTGTCCACTCGCTGTTGATATTCCATTGCCATTCACCCAGCAGTGAATACATATTTGTTGACCGTCGCGGCATAGAACTCAGTTGCATGCTTACCGGGGCTACATCGGTGAGGGGATTCTGTAACCCCAGTTCACGGTGGGATATCTCGGAGCCCAGGGCAATCTTGTTCTGTTCGTTGGGCGTCCATTGCAATATTATCTTGCCGTGGTACTCGTCTTCACGATAGGCATTGGTCATTGAATTTTGTCTGAATTCTGTGAAATCAGTCGTTTCATAGCTGAATGAGTAGTCGATATCGATATTCTTTGTGAGTTCCTGTTTATGCCCAATGAAGCCGGTCATCTGTTGATAACTGTAAAAGTTATTAGTAACAGGCGTTGCTACGCCAAACCCCACTGGTGCGGGAGTAAGATTGCCAGCGGCCCAGGGAAATTGCTGACCGCCGCGAGTATAACGTCCCCAGATATCCCAGTCGCCTTTTGTTAACTCGATATGCAATTTTGCCGGCGGTTTGTTTTCTGCAGATTGCCCGTCACGACATATAGAATCCTTTGTAAATGGGTCACCTGCGTCAGGGCCGCCGGGGAAGCTGTAAGGGAAAACCAGTGGAGCATCAAAGTTGCTTGCGCCGTCTTGTTTGGCGCCGCCGGCATATACGAAGATGCCGCCGTCGTTGTCATCGAATTGATGGCTGTGTTTCACTTCACCTGAATAGAATTCGTCGATAGCGCCCATCCGGCCCGTGACTTCCGTGCCTTTGAAGGTGCTGGCGTTAAAAGTCACTATGTTGATAACCATCGATATTGCACCGGGGCCGTAAAGGGCGGAACCCGGCCCTCGAACGACGTCGATATGATGAATGTCCTGCAGCAGTACGATGTCGCGTTCGGTCAGCGCTCCATAGTGTGTGTGCTCATTCATAATGCGTCCATTGACGAGTAACAGGTATTTATCATCCCGGTCGTTGATGGTTCCTCGCAGTCCCATGTGGTCTGATTCCCAGTGATGGCTTATCACCTGCAGGTTGGGGACATAAATATCGAGCAGTTCATACAAACTGCGAGCACCGGAGGCCTTAATCTGTTCGGCGGTGATGGTGGTTACTGCAGCAGGAACAAGGCGAGGTGTGGTCTTGGTCAGCGTCGCCGTGGACACGACCTCGACGTTCATCAGGTCTTCCATTGAAAGCTCGGTCAAATCGGTTCCTTGTTTTGCCTCTTTTTGCCCCGTCGCCAGTGTTTGTGCGCTCAATGATAAACCTATCACGACAGATGACAGCAGGAGCCACTTTGTTGCCGGCTGCATACCCCGCGTTTTCATAACATTACTCTCCAAATTAAAAATTTGCCCTGTAACAGGGGTAATCAACGCAAACTAGGTTCTTTTCGTCGGCAAAACCGGCGAAAGAACGGGTTTCAGCTCTTTTTTGCTTTTGCGCATTTTTCAAGTTTTTCCCTGATGGTTTTGCCTAATTGTATTGGATTGAACGGCTTTGTAATGTAATCGTCGGCGCCCATTTCAATCGCCTGTGTGACGTCGCTAATCATACCCTTGGCGGTAAGCATAAAGACCGGGATGCTTTCGGTGCTGCTGTCGGCCTTCAGTTCCGCGAGAACTTGCATTCCGTTCATTACAGGCATAAGCCAGTCAAGCAGTATTAAATCCGGATTTTTCTCATGCGCAAGTTTCATGCCCGTAGTGCCATCTTCGGCCAGATACACCTCAAAGCCGTCCAGCTTGAGGTTGTATTCCAGTACCCTCCTGATATGCGTCTCATCTTCGACAACCAGTATTGTAAATTGTTCGCTCATAGTTTAAGACCGCAATATTTAGCGATAAATAGTAGCCAAAAACAACTTTATGTCCAATTATTTGCAATATTTTTTCGCAAGTGCATAGTTTTCTAAAAGTTACGATGTTGTAACATCGGCATCTTTCAGGCTCTATTTAATCAAAGAACGGTTTTTATGTGCGGTTTACCCCATGACGCCTCCGGCTCAACCGTTAGGCGATATGTGTGGTGCATAAGTGCTTGTAGATAAAATGGTTATGTGCTATAAACGGCAGGGGGCGATATGTAGTTTTAGATGGCGTTTTAACTAAGCGTCATCGAAATCTTGATGGTCCGATATTATAACGCTGGATATCTTTCATACATAATTATTGGACGTAGAAAAAAAGTCCTCCATCTGGTCGATGTACAGTTTTTGAGCAAATTAAGCACACGCTGGAGATGCTTTTGGGCTGTTACTTTCGGCATACGTGGTGTTTTTCTGGGTTGTTACAAAAGTGACAAACTTATGCTATCGCCGCCAATGGTATAATAAGTTGCAGCAGCTTCTCGACGGTGTATGATTTGGCAAGGTCTATGGGCAGGATACAGCCGTGGTCGTGGTCCGAGGCGATAATTATCAGATTGTTGCCCGCCTGGGAACATCCTGTTTCCTGTTTCTGGTGGCCGAGGACAAAAGTGTCTGCGTCGAGCGACTTTGACATAACATCCAGTAAACGCTGGCTGTGACTTCTGCCCCACGTCAGCAAATACGCCGACCCCGGCCTGATGATGTCGTTGATTCTGAGCTGCCTTTCAAAAATGCGTTTGTCAAACTTATCGGCATAATGGTCACCCGGAAGTGAATGACAGACAAGTATTCCGTTGGCGCATTTGACCGCAAGCGGCTGGGAAAATAAAAATTGCTTTATCGCCAGTTTTACCCGTTCGCTGGCGTGGCGAAATTCCCTGTCTAACGCGGAACGCATCGCCACATTCATCTCTTTGCCGTTTTTCATAACGTCGGTGTTGCTGATGAACGCCGTGTCGTGGTTGCCCATTATTATATGCACACGGTCCGGGAATTTTACCTTGTAAGCAACCGCGTCGAACAGCAGCCTGTATGACAGGCATCCTCCCTCTTCGTCCTCCGGGCCGCCGTGGATGATTTCCTGAAGGATTACATGGGTGTTTTTATTCTGTCCCAGGTTGGCTAACGCAACTATACGTTCAAAATTTCTCCGATGCCCGTGAAGGTCGCCCGTGATTATTACAGACCCGTGAGAAGGCAGACGAACAAGATTGCCCTGTCTGAATTTGTCCGTATTGTTGACTTCCATGCCTTTGTTTAACAGTTCGACGATTTTTTCGGGCATCTTTCAGGTCCGTATCGTTTAAATAGCAGATTCTTGCCTAAACCTGATGGAAGGATAGCTTTGCGGCTTTGTTCTGTCAAGAGTTATTGGGAGGTTGTCTTTGACTTGTTGCTTAGTATGCTGTGTATCATCAAATCCAGACGGGATATCACGGCCATCATGTCTGCGGGCCGTTTTATTGGGTCTTCCTCGATGCAATCCATCACTAATTTGGATATGCCTGCCGGTATCTGGGGCCTGACTTCATTGGGCGGACGCACCTGCTCCTGCGGCACGGGCAGTCCGAATGGGTCTTTTTTAGGTATCATGGTCGGGATTGTTTTGCCGGTCAACGCCCAGTACATCGTTGCTCCAAGATTGAAAATGTCGGTCTTGGGGCCTAATGGTTTGCGTTGAACCTGTTCGGGCGCGATATAATCGGGCGTACCCTGAATCCGCCGTTTGGTTGTTCCTATCCGGCAGCTCTGCCCAAGATCGATGATTCTGATGGCGCCTGTTTTGTTCAGCAGTATATTATTCGGCTTTATATCACAGTGAGCCAGCCCGCACTGGTGCATCGCGTTAAGCCCAGTCGCCACCATTCGGAATACGAGCATTACGTCGAGCAAGCTCAGCGCAGGCCCTTCCTCAAGCGATTGTCCGTCAAAATATTCCATCGCAAGCAGCATCTCTTTGGTCTTGAGCATACTGCGTATTTTTTTGAGCTTGTAACATTTACGAATATACGGGTGGGTTATTTTCTGCGCTATTTTGAATTCGGTTTCGACCTGTTCGAAAATGCGGGTGTCCTCAGGCCTTTCGAGAATGACGCGTTTTAACGCGATTTCTTTCCCGTCCGAGTCGTCCGTGGCAAGGTAGATTGTCGTGCGCGCACCGACTCCGATGCGTTTTTTAATAGTGTATCCGCCTATGTCAAGTATGTCCCTTGCCATATCTTTAAAACCATTGAAATACGTGTATCTGCCTTGTTTGCCAATAGACCGGGTGGCTTAAACCCCTCTTTATTATCGGCTCTCGCCGCGACCGTCTAAACCTTGAAAAGTCCAAAGTATACAAATAATTTACCTTTTTGTCCAGAGGGCAGGCTTGTTTTACACCTTAAATTTTTGCGGATATTACTTCAAAATCAGCCCTTTCACTTGACAACCCTGCCAAATCTGTGATAATCTGACGCTGACGTGATATTTGTGTTTCCCCGATAGCTCAATCGGTAGAGCGGGCGGCTGTTAACCGCCAGGTCGTAGGTTCGAGTCCTACTCGGGGAGTTTTGAAACAACTATACGACATTCGTATTGTTGATAAATGCCTCCTTTGGGAAAGGGGGGTGTTTTGTTAATATGAAGAATTACATCCCCTGATAGTATGCAGGCCGCCGAAACAACTTTTGGGGCAAGAGGAATCGCATAATGGCTGATATGAAAAAGCATTATCGTGAGATTCAAAAAGTTCTGTGGATTGTTTTGGTTTTGAACTGGGCGGTCGCCGCAGCCAAGATGATTTTCGGATCTATAAGCGGCTCGACCAGTATGACTGCCGATGGTTTTCACTCTTTGTCCGATGGCATTTCGAATATAATCGGCCTCATCGGGATTCGCTTCTGCTCACAGCCGAAGGATGAGGACCATCCTTACGGTCATAAGAAATACGAGACGCTTTTTGCCCTGGGGATAGCCGCGATGCTTCTTATCGTGGCGTTCAATCTCGGCAAAGCGGGCGTCGTCCGGATTATCAAGCCCGTAATTCCCCATGTTGATTACGTCAGTTTTACGGTGATGATTATTACCCTTATGGTCAATATCGCGGTTATGATTTATGAATATCGGCGGGGAAAACAACTGCAGAGCGACATCCTGGTTGTCGATTCGACGCACACACGGGCGGACATATTTACCTCGTTTTCAGTTATCGTGGCGCTGATTTTTGTGAAGCTGGGTATGCCGATTGTTGACCCTGTCATTACGCTGGTTATTGCGGGATTTGTCGCCCATTCCGCGTTCGGTATCATACGGCAGGAATCGGCGATATTATGCGATGCCGTTGCCATAACAGACACCAAGAAGATTGAAGCGGTTGTGCTTGGAATAAAGAGCGTGAAAAGCTGCCACAAGATTCGCACCCGCGGCCGGCTCGACGACGTGCATCTCGACCTTCATATCCAGATTGACGCGGATATGACGATGCGAGAGTCGCATCTGCTGAATCATACAATTCAAAAAGAGATAATGAGTGTGTTCCCGCAGATTGTCGATGTGCTTGTTCATATGGAACCTGCTTTGCGCTAAACAGCTATATGAAAAAGCAACGGGTTGAATAATAGCGTTTCGAGTTTTTTATTGTTCAAAAAAAGAGCCCCTCGTTGTTTAGAGGGGCTCTTAATATTTTATTGACTAACGGCCCTGTGCAGAATTGAATTTCGGTTGCCCGAAAATAATACTGCGTTTGGGCAATAACGGTTAGTATCTGCCGCCGCCACCGCCGCCGCCATAACCACCGCCGCCGCCGCCGCTGCGTCTGCCGCCGCCGCCGCCGCCATAACCGCCGCCGCCGCCGCCGCGTCTGCCGCCGCCGCCACCGCCGCCATAACCGCCGCCGCCGCGATGCTCGGTCTTGGGCCTTGCCTCATTGACGTTCAGTGTTCTGCCTTTCAGGTCTTTGCCGTTCATTTCGGTGATAGCCGTCTGTGCCTCGGCTTTTGCCGGCATTTCAACAAATCCGAATCCTCTGGACTCGCCGCTGAACTTGTCCTTTATTACTGTTGCCGTTTGTACCTGACCGAATGCCTCGAACGCCTGCTTCAGTTCGTCTTCGGTTACATCAGGTGCCAGGTTACCCACATAAATGTTCATTTGCTTTCCTTTCTTAATCTCTTTGGCCGATTTTGACAGCGCGAACACCGCGTGAATACGCAAAACACAACCGTTGGCATTCTATTCCTTATTTGACCTGTACACAACAATTATCTTGCTTTTTTTTAAGAATCTATTGATTGGTAAGTATTACCTGCGTATTGCAAAATAACCCTTTTGAACGTATAAATTTACCTTACGTATGACAGCGGATATTAAAAAGCGGATTGAGCAGTTGCGTGCCGAGATACGCGGGCACGATTACCTCTATTATGTCCTCAACCAGCCCGAAATCACCGACCAGCAATACGATAAGCTTTTTGCAGAGCTAAAAGCATTAGAGGGGCAACATCCGGACCTTATCACGCCCGATTCGCCCACCCAGCGGGTATCCGAAAGGCCTATTGAGGGTTTCGCCCAGGTTCGCCACGTTGTCCCGATGCTCAGTATGGATAATACCTATAATGCTGAGGAATTGCGTGCGTTCGATGAGCGGGTGGCAAAAGTGCTTGAAAGCAAAGATTACGATTACGTTGTCGAATTGAAAATCGACGGCCTCGCGGTGAGCCTGCGATACGAAAAAGGGGTCCTTGTGCTTGGGGCCACAAGGGGCGATGGCTCAAAAGGGGACGATGTAACGCACAATATCAGGACGATAAAGGCGATTCCGCTTCGATTGACGGGCGATGTGCCCGATGTTCTTGAAATTCGTGGCGAAGTGTATATGCCCACAAAATCATTCGTCGGCCTCAATAAACAGCGTGAAAAAGCCGGCGAACTGCTATTCGCCAATCCCCGCAACGCTGCTGCCGGCTCATTGAAGCTGCTCGACTCGAAAATCACCGCGCAAAGGAACCTGTCCTTTTTCGCGTATGCTATCGGCGAAGTTTCAAAGCCGCTGGCAAAAGACCACTACGAAATGTTGCAGGTTTTCAAAAAACTTGGCCTGCCCGTAAACCCGAATATCAAAAAAGCCAAAAATATCGACGAGGTCATCGATATTTGCAATAGCTGGGATGACAAACGCGAGAAGCTCGACTATCAAATCGACGGTATGGTGGTCAAAGTCAATAATCTCGCTCAGCGAGAGATTCTTGGCTTCACGGGTCGTTCGCCGAGATGGTGTATAAGTTATAAATTCGCCGCCGAGCAGGCCGAAACAAAAGTCGAATCAATCGTTGTCCAGGTGGGCAAAGGAGGAACACTGACGCCCGTGGCGAATCTGACGCCTGTGTTATTGGCGGGCACAACCGTCAAAAGGGCGAGTTTGCACAACTTCGACCAGGTCAGTCGTCTCGACGTTCGCGAGGGTGACACCGTTATTATCGAAAAAGCGGGCGAAATCATCCCGCAGGTTGTCGAAGTCAAAAAAGAACGCAGGCCAAAAGGGACGAAACCTTTTGAGCCGCCAATCAAATGCCCCAACTGCGGCGGCGAGGTGAAAAAAGACGCGGAAGGTGTTTTCCTGCGTTGCATCAACCCTCATTGCCTCGGCCAGTTGAAGGAACGAATCAGGTATTTCGCCGGCAGGGGGCAAATGGATATCGAAAACTTGGGCGAAGCATTGATTGACCAGTTAGTGGAAGCCGGCTTAGTCAAAAACATCGCCGATATTTACAAACTCACCAAAGACGACCTCCTTGGCCTGGAGCGAATGGCGGATAAAAGCGCACAAAATGTCATCGACTCAATCGAGGAAAGCAAAACCCGTCCCCTCTGGCGGCTCGTCGCCGGGCTTGGCATTCGTCATATCGGCGTGCAGACCGCGCAGGATTTAGCCGGGCACTTTGGCTCGCTTGACGCGATTATAAAGGCGACCCAGGCCGAACTCGACGCGATTGAGCAAGTAGGCGAAAAACTCGCCGAAGGTGTTTATGAGTATTTTCACGACGAGCGAAACATCGCAATCATAAATGAATTGTTCTCGGCCGGCGTTAAGCCCCAACTGTCTGAAAAGAAAAAAGCCGAAGGCAAACTCGCCGGCAAAACAATCGTTGTTACTGGCACGCTGCAAAACTTCAGCAGGCAGCAAATCGAAGAGGCAATCAGAAACGCCGGCGCAAAGGTGTCATCAAGCGTCAGCAAAAACACCTATTTTGTCCTCGCGGGCGACAACCCCGGCAGCAAACTCGACAAAGCCCGTCAGCTTGGTGTCAAAATCATTACCGAAAAAGAATTTGAGGCGATGCTGTGACACCTGACCAGGATTATATGTTGATGGCCTTACGGTTGGCCAAACAAGGTTTGGGGAACGTCGAACCGAATCCCGCGGTTGGGGCGGTTATCGTTAAATCGGGCAAAATTATCGGCAGGGGGTGGCATAAAAAATTCGGCGGGCCGCATGCTGAAATCAATGCGCTGGCGGATTGCAAAAAGCACGGGAGAAGTCCTATAGGCGCGACAATGTTCATTACCCTCGAACCCTGCTGTCACTTCGGCAAAACAGGTCCCTGCACCGATGCACTAATCGCCGCAAAATTGAAAAAAGTCATCGTCGCAACTATCGACCCGTCAAAGCACGCAAACGGCAAAGGTATCAGAAAACTTAGAAGGGCTGGTATCAAGGTAGATGTTGGTCTGTACGAAGGCGGGGCAAGGATTCTTAATGCGCCATTTCTCAAATTCGCCTCAACAGGCAAAACCTGGGTAACATTGAAATGGGCACAGTCAATCGACGGCAAACTCGCATGGGCCAAAGCTGACGCCAAACACAGGTGGATAAGCTGCGAACAAAGCAGAAAAGACGCCCATAACCTGCGAAGACAGGTCGGCGCAATCCTTGTGGGTATCAATACAATCCTCAAAGATGACCCGCTTTTAACGCCAAGGCCCGCTCGTGGCAAAAAACCATTACGAATCGTTCTCGATAATCACCTTAGCATCCCTCTCAATTGCAAATTGCTGAAAACTGTATCTGATGCTCCGGTGCTGATAGTAACGCGGGCCGCCTCTATGCGAACCAAAACCAAAAAGGCAAAACAAATCACCGGCAGGGGGGCTGAAATTATCGCCTGCTCAAATCTGAAATTACTCCTTAATGAGCTTGGTAAACGCAGCGTTCAGCATCTGCTCGTTGAAGGCGGCCCGACTGTCATCGGTTCATTCCTGAAAGCCAAACTTGCCGATGAAATAATTATATACATCGCGCCGAAAATATTAGACGCCAAAGGCGACGCGGACATCTCGCGGGCGACAAATAATTTGCAATTGTCTCGTGCGGATATAAAATATATCTGCGACGATATACGTATAACGGGCCTGACGAGAAATGGATTAACGGCTGCCCGAATCAAAAAGGATTGACTATGAAAAAAATAGAAGTATTCGGCCTTGGGACAATCCCCAAAATCAAGCAGGGCGACAACCTCGCCGAAATAATCTGTTCCTGTGCCGAGCGCGAAATCGGCGGCCTGCTGAAAAACGACGTTGTTGTCCTCACGAGCAAAATCGTCTCCAAGGCCCAGGGCCGGACGAGAAAATTGGCCGACGTTGTCCCCGGCGAAAAGGCGCTCTTCATCTCGAAAAAAACAGGCAAGGACGCACAGTGGCTCCAGATGATTTTCGACGAGGATAACGAAATTCTCGCGCTTATGCCCCTCAAAGGCATCATCAAAAATCACATCTTCGGCGCTTCCGAAAACGCCGCGTTAACAACCGAGCTTGTCGAGCACGAGCAGGCCCTTTGCATCACTATGGGCAAGGACCGTCGCTTACATACCTGCGACGCAGGCATCGACGGCTCGAACCACGAAAAAGGCGTCGTCAGTTTGCTCCCCGAAGACCCCGACCAGGCCGCGAAAGACATACGCGAAGGACTTCAGAAATTGACAGGTGAAAAACTCGCCGTCATTCTCGCCGACACCGAAATGATTCCCTTCGGCACAATGGATTTTGCCATCGGCTCCTCCGGCATCAACCCCGTCTCGAAACAATTCGGCCAAAAAGACATCTTCGGCAAACCAAAATTCGGCGGCATGGATTTAGTAGGCCACGAACTTTGTGCTGCCTCCGCTCTTGTTTTCGGCCAGACCGGCGAAGGAATCCCCGTTGCCGTAATCCGCGGCTACGAATTCCAAATCGACGAATCCGCCAACATCGCCAACACAATACTAATCGGCTTCGTCCCCGGCTCCTCGGATGCAATCAAGCAAACCATCGTCGCTACTTCTTATACCAAGCCCTTCCTCAAACGCCTCCTGATGCGCATCGCCTCCTGGTTTGTATGATTTGCAGGGTGGGGTCGTTACTCAAGCAATTTCTTTTTTTGCAATATATGAAAATAATGCTGAGCGAACCGATGCGCCTCGTCGCGCACGTATTGCAGCAGTTTCAACGCGGGCGAATTTCTTGGTAATCTCAATGGCTTTGTGCTTCCCTGTCCGCCCTTGGCGAGATATCGCCCGTCCCGCAGGGACGAGGCGGACAAATAAAGCTCCTCTTCTCGTTTCGCTATCCCCGCCACTCTTAAATTACTTAAAGTTTTCTCTGCGTCCTCCGCGTTCTCTGCGGTGAGTAATTCTCGTAACGCGTTTTCCGCAGCGTGCAGTTGCCCTAATCCCCCGTCAATCAATATCAAATCGGGCCAAAGCTCCTCACCCGCCAGTGCGTATTTGTATCTGCGTCTTACAACCTCCGCAATCATCGCGTAATCGTCGCTTCCCTCGACCGTCTTGATTTTGAATCGCCGATACCCCGCCTTGAAGGGCCTCCCGTCGATAAATTTCACCAATGACCCCACCGCTTCTTTGCCCCCGATGTTCGCGATATCGATTCCCTCGATGATTCTTATTGGCTTTGGCGCATCTAAAATCTTTTGCAGTTTCACCAATGCCTCAGTCGGCTCCGCGGCGAACACCTCCGGCTGAACGTCCTCATCGGGTTCCCCTCGCTCGTCCAATTTCCCAATCAGCCGAATCCGGTCGCGCAGCATCCCCGCCTTTTCGTAATCCATCTTCGCCGATGCCTCTTCCATTTCATTTTTAAGCATCCGCAGCGCCGTTGCCCGTTTCGATTGCAGGAATTTAATCAAATCTCTGATTATCGTTTTGTATTCCGACTTCCCGATTCTCGCCCCGCACGGCGCGACGCACTGGTTTATGCTGTGCAATATACACGGCCTGAAAAATCGCCTCTTCTCATCGTCCGCCCGTATCTCCAGCGTGCAGCTCCTGAATTTGAATATCTTTTGCAGCTCCACGAATACCGCCCGCAAATCCTTCGCGCTTGCAAACGGCCCAAAGAGGCGATTACCCTTCGCCCGTGGCGTGCGCGTTATATACACGCCCGCAAAATCATCGCCCGTTGTAATCTCCAAATATGGAAACGTCTTATCGTCAAGCAGGTCGGAATTATACGCGGGCTGTATGTCCTTTATCAGCCGCGCCTCCTTGAGCATCGCGTCAACTTCGGTTTCCGTCTCGATGAAATCTACCGTCGCAACCTTATTGAGCATCTCGACAATCTTTGGCCCGCGTGTCTCCATTATGTCGCTTGCTGGCTGGAAGTAGCTCGCCACCCGTGACCGCAGGTTTTTCGCCTTGCCGATATACAGGACCTCGTCCTTGGCCCCTTTCATAAAATACAACCCCGGCCCCGTCGGGAAATCCTGTATCTTTTCTCGTATTGCTTTGAATTCGCCCATATCTCGAACCATTGTAGTTTTACGAATCGATTATTAAAAGTGTTTTCGCTGGGGATATTTAGCCCTGCCATCTTCGCCTTTGGCGAGTGGCAGGGTTCTTAACGTGAGGTTCGCTTCATGCTTAGCCTGGCAATCCTGTCCCGACCGTAGGGGGATTTATTGCCGGGTCATTGCTATAAATACTGATTCTATTTTATTCGCAAGTAAAGCACTATCACATACTCCGTTTTTCTTTGCTTGTCCGACTATGAATTGTATAATGGGGACAAAAGGCAAAGAGTGCTTGGTTGCGTAGCCAAGCGTTTAATATGGTAAATGCCGGTCAAGGGATTTTAATGAACATGACAAATACAAACCCACTAAACACGCCGCGAACCTTGGATGAGCAACGCCGCGAATTTGCGCAGCGTCGTTTTCTGGCGATGCCTCTGGCTGGAGTGGTTGCTTGGACGATCGTCGGCGTGGCGGGCGCTTTTCTAACGCCCGGCTTGGAGGTCTGGGTGCTCTTTGGAGCCATCGGTTCCATCCTCTATCTGGGCATGTTCTTCTCCCGCTTTACGGGGGAGAATTTCTTAGACAAGCAGCGGCCCAAAAACGTGTTCGATGGGCTGTTTATGCGTACCATCGGCGAGGCGGTGCTGGTTTTCGCTATCGCTATCCCCTTCTTTCGTGCGGACTACACCTCGTTGCCTTTGTCGGTTGGCATCCTCAGTGGTTTGATGTGGCTGCCGTTCTCTTGGATTATCGGACATTGGATCGGCACTTTCCACACCTTGGCGCGCACAGCCCTCGTGACAGCAAGCTGGTCTTTGTTCCCAAGTTTCCGTTTCATCGCAGTGCCGGCAGTGATCGTGGCCATTTACGCAGTGACTATCGTTGTCCTTGAAGCACGCTGGCGGCGCATCCACCGTGCCTAACAAGTCGCCGGAGCCAACCGCCGTTGTCGCTGGCTGTTCCGCTATTGTGGTTCACGTTACGGGGACAGCTACATATTATTAAACATCTTAACGATAACGTTAATTTTGTGCCTTCTTGTGGCTAAATAAAAATCCGTGTCATCTGTGAAATCTGTGGCTAAAATACGTCCTATGCAGAACAGAATCGAATTAAAACCTAACCAGACGGTTCTCTTCATCGGCGACAGCATCACCGATGCCGACAGAAACTCCTCGGCCTCCGCGCCCTTCGGCTTCGGCTACGTCAACTTCGTCGCCCAGTTCCTCTTAGGCAAATATCCAACATACAACTTGGATATCCTCAACACCGGAATCTCAGGCGACACCATACGCGACCTCAAATCCCGTTGGCAAAAAGACTGTCTCGACCACAACCCCGATATCCTCAGCATTATGATTGGTGTAAATGATGTATGGAGACAGTTCGACACCGAGGACGAATTGCCTTACGCAGTCCTGCTCGACGAATACGAAACCACTTACAGACACCTCCTTACGCTTACGAAAAAAAAATGTAACAGCCAAATTGTGATATGCGAGCCGTTTATGTTCTGCGATGACTTTAACAACCCTATGTTCGCTCACCTTCGTCGCTATATCGAGGTGGTTCGCCGCATCGCCGCCGACTTCAACGCTTGCTTAGTGCCTCTCCAAAAAGCAATCGATGAGCGTATAAAGGAAGTTCCGCCCCAAAACTGGTCGCTCGATATGGTTCATCCCGAAATTTGGGCGCATGCCTGGATTGCGCAACAGTGGTTAATTGCTACTGGTCTATAGGAATTTTCTTTTATTTGAAAAAAATTTCGCGCCATAGATTGTGAAGTAATAAAGAGATATGAAAAGCGCGCAAAAAAATGATGAAAAAATCTTTAATTTGCTCTTTACACCATATTGAAATCCCGTTAACCTGCCGATACTAAATTTTGCGGGCGTTACACTATATATGGTATTATCTTGCCCGCCTTAACAACATATTGTATGTATAACTTTTGGCCGCCGTTTGGCGGATTTCGCAAGGAGGCGTTATAATGGCCGGTTCGTTCAACCCTGATAATCCTTTTAAAAATGCCCAGTCAAACAAGCCGATGGGCAAAACGGTCCCCGTTTCATCTAACTTCAACAGGGGTATGAAGATAGAGCAGTGCTTTTCCGCTCCGGGCGTCCACCCGTTCGACGAGTTGCAATGGGAAAAGCGATCCGCCAAAATCACCAACGACACAGGCGAGGCCGTCTTCGAACAAAACGATATCGAAGTCCCGACCTCATGGAGTCAACTGGCGACCAAGGTTGTCTCCAGCAAGTATTTCTATGGTGACATCGAGTCAGGCCGCCGAGAAAATTCCGTCAAGCAACTGGTCCATCGTGTCTGTCGCACAATCGCGGACCGCGGCAAACACGATGGATATTTCGCCTCCGACGCCGACGCAGAAAACTTCTATAATGAATTAACCTGGCTCTGCGTCAACCAGTGCGGCGCATTTAATTCGCCCGTCTGGTTCAACGTGGGCCTTTACGATGTTTACGGCATCGAAGGCGGCTCGCACAACTACCGCTGGGACCCCAAACACAGCGACGCCATCCCCTGCGATAACTCCTACGAATATCCGCAGGCCTCCGCCTGCTTCATCCAGTCCGTCAAGGATTCGATGGAAGACATAATGCGTCTCGCCACGAGCGAAGCGATGCTCTTCAAGCATGGCTCAGGGACAGGGACAGACCTCTCAACGCTTCGCAGTTCCAAGGAAAAGCTCTCAGGCGGCGGCAAACCTTCAGGCCCCTTAAGCTTTATGCGTGTTTACGACCAGATTGCCGCGGTAATCAAATCCGGCGGCAAAACTCGCCGCGCCGCCAAAATGCAGTCGATGAAAGTTACTCATCCTGACATCAAAGAATTCATCACCTGCAAAACCGAAGAAGAGAAAAAGGCCTGGGCCCTCATCGAAGCTGGCTACACAGGCGACCACAACGCCGAAGCGTATAACAGCGTGATGTTCCAGAATTCCAATTTCTCGGTGCGTGTAACCGACGAATTTATGGAAGCCGTCGAAAAAGACGCCAAGTGGGCCACCTACGCTGTAACCAATGGCCAGAAAATCGAAGAGCACAACGCCCGCGAGCTTATGAATCTCATAGCTGAAGGCACTCGCCTCTGCGGCGACCCCGGCGTCCAGTACGACAGTACCATCAATCGCTGGCATACCTGCCCCGGCTCCGGACGTATTAACGCCTCCAATCCATGCAGCGAATATATGTTCGTCGATGACTCCGCCTGCAACCTCGCCTCGCTCAACCTGATGAAATTCCTCAAAGAAGACGGCACATTCGACGTCTGTGCATTCAAAAAGGCCGTCCGCCTGTTCATTATCGCACAGGAAATCCTCGTCGATAACGGCTCATACCCCGATAAGGCAATCGCAATCAACAGTCATCTTTTCCGCCCCCTCGGCCTTGGTTATGCCAATCTCGGCTCGCTGGTTATGGCCCTCGCGCTTCCTTATGATTCAGACCAGGCCAGAGCTTTGGCCGCCGCCATTAGCGCGATTATGACAGGCGCTGCTTATACAGTCAGCGCCGAAATCGCCTCCGTAAAAGGCGCATTCGACGAATTTACCAAAAACGCCGAATCGATGCTCAAAGTAATAAATATGCACAGGCAACATGCCTCAAGCATTCCCGAATCGCATTGCTCGGCTTATCTCCGCAACGCCGCGAAGGACGTTTGGGATGAGGCATTCGATGCCGGCTCAAAAACCGGCTTCCGAAATGCCCAGGTCACTGTCCTTGCCCCCACAGGCACAATCGGCTTCCTTATGGATTGCGCCACAACGGGTATCGAACCCGATATCGCTCTCGTAAAATACAAGCTCCTCGCCGGTGGCGGTATGCTCAAACTTGTCAATAACACCGTTGGTATGGCGCTCGAACGACTCGGCTACAGTGCCGACGAAATAAAAGCAATCGCCGATTACATCGACGAGCACGAAACTATCGAAGGCGCCCCGAAGTTCAATACCCAGCATTTGGCCATCTTCGACTGCGCCTTCAAACCCCGCAACGGCAAACGTTATATTCACTATCTTGCCCACATCAAAATGATGTCCGCCGTTCAGCCCTTCATCACCGGCGCAATCAGCAAGACCATAAATATGCCCAAAGAAGCCACCACCGATGAAATCGCCTCCGCGTATATGCAGGGTTGGCATCTGGGCCTCAAGGCCGTCGCCATTTACCGCGATGGCTCCAAGATGCTCCAGCCCGTCTCCACCAAAAATCACAAAGATAAAAGCAAGGATAAGGCCGCCTGTGGTGAGCAAGGTCGAACCGCCGTGGCTCCAGCCAGACCTTACAGGCATCGTCTCGCGGATACTCGCCACAGCATCACTCACAAATTCTCCGTCGCCAACCACGAGGGCTACCTCACCGTCGGCCTCTACGATGATGGCCAGCCCGGCGAGCTTTTCATCACTATGGCAAAAGAAGGAAGCACCGTCGGCGGGCTCATGGATGTCATTGGTACTTGCACGTCGATGGCGCTTCAATATGGCGTGCCATTGGTTACATTAGTTGATAAATTCCGCCACGCTCGTTTCGAGCCGGCTGGAATGACCTCGAACAGGGATATCCCGTTCGCCAAAAGCGTAATCGATTACATTTTCTGCTGGATGGGCTGCCAGTTCATCCCCGGCTACGCGGAACGTAATACCCCGAACCGGACCGCGACGGCAGGGGGCGAAAACAAGAACGTTACTACCGCCCGGCAGGTCGTAGAAAAGACCCGCGACCTGGCGCAGAAGATTGCCGAAGTTAAAGCTGAGGCCAAAGAGGCTAAAATCAAGGCCGATGAGGATGACGAAGATAACTGCGAGGAAACGACAAAGCCCTCGCGCATTGTCGAGATACCGAGCAAACCCGCCAACAGGTTAGCCGGCTTAGGGATAGTGGTAACAGCCGGCTCGCCCGCCGCCGAGCAGGCGGACGGCACAAAGTCCGACGCCGCGGTTATGCAGCAGTTCAATTCCCAGTTCCAGCACTTCCAGGACGATGCTCCCGCCTGCGATATTTGCGGCTCAATCACCGTCCGCAACGGCACCTGTTACAAATGCTTCAATTGCGGTAACTCAATGGGCTGTTCATAGAGATATTTAGCCCTGCCATCTCCGCCCTTGGCGAGTGGCAGGGTTTTTTATTTGTCATTCCTGCGAAATTTACCCGCCTGTGGCGGGGCTGGAATCCAGTGTTGACATATTGTTTAGCCGTCGGCGAGACGCCGACGGATTTTGTTGTTTTGGCGGAGAAGAGGCCGCTGACTTGTCCGGCGTAGTCCCTGTGATAAATCAATGTAGGGACGAAGACGGAAGGCGAAAAACAGTTTTTTATGGCCGGAAGGGATTCACGCCATTGCTCAGCAGCTTTGCCGGATGGAAGATGCTTTTGATAAGATGAGCAGCAATGGCAATGTAGAATATGTGTTCGGTTGCGGCTATACATTGGAATCTGGAGGTATGAATGGACAAGAACGTTACAACCATTTTTTTGAGCAAGGCTTTGACCATTGCTTTCACCAGACTGGCTGGCTCTGTATCACCCATTTTGCCGGTCTGGTTTGTGTTCTCTTACTTCGTTCTGAGAAAGATCAATTATTTCATATCTGATGTAAGGTTCGCAGATTTGTCAAAAGATCTGTTCAAGTCTGGTACAATGACGGAACGAATGTTCAGTATGATCTTGGGGGTAGCCACACTCTTCCTTTTCATAGTGGCTGGTTATTATGTCATTGAGCCCTACATGTTCTTTTTGTGGACAGCTTGTGCTCTTTTAATAAATATATTGTGGATTGCGGTTTTACGGATACTGGTGGATCCGGTTAAGGACAGGAATCCAAATCTGACAATAAGGACGTTATTCAAAAATTATATTATAATCAATGCGTTTGAAATTCTGATTTGTTTGGTATCGGGGTTGTGGCTTAGTGGTAAGTGGCAGTGGCCTGGGATGACTTTCGAGACAATTCAACCATGGGTGTTCGGCGTATCATTGGGTTTGCTAGGATTTATCATGCTATTGGATCTGCTTCTGCATAAGGTATTTTTGTTCGATTATGAATATAAATGCGAACCATGAGATGAAGACACAACTTAACAAATGTAGGGAGTTTATAAGCGTTGGTTATTTAAGAAGGTCGCGACAAAAGAGGGAATAAAAGATGAAAGACTTAGTTGTTTTTCCTGACAAGACAACATCACAAACTGTAGTCGACATATTATCTGATTTTCTTGGTAATTTCCAGCCTCATGAGATTAAAAACGGGGCTAAGCTATGCGTTTACCTTGATGAGAAAAATGGGTCTAACTATGCAACCTGTCACCTTGAAGGGCGCGTTCTTGCTCGATTCTGTGATACCGATGCAAGTTTGGATGGCGATGAGGAAGATGAGGTTTACAAGTTAAACCGCGAGATAACTGAGGACCAGGCTGCATATATAGCTATGGAGAAAGACGCTCAATTAGGTCGGAGCTTCGAAGATATTGTCTTGGAATATGACACTTCTTATCGTCCCAAGAAGCCCCTGAAAGTTTATGGTGGACAACATCGTCTGAGGGCAATTTCTAAATCTGAAGATAAAAAGGGAAGTACTTTGCATGGTGTTCGTATTTATTTCAACCTCTCTCGCGAGCAAAAAGTTGAAATTGCAACTGTTAATAATACGGCAATTGCCGTTCCGAATGACCTATTGGATCGAATGCGAGAACAATTACTTGGGTCTGAATTACGGGATTGGTGTCAACAAGTAGGACTTCTTGATAAAGGAGAAGATTTCGCTGACCGGAGAAGTCCCGATGTGCCAACGGTTAGGATTGCGCGGTCCCTACTTGTTAATTTTTATCTGGGTAAAAATGCAAATAAGATCGAAGATTTACACCAACCTGTACTATGTAGATCTGGTGGTATAGATGATGAATATATCAAGGTTAGAGAGCAGATCAAATGGATGGCCCCAGATCTAATAGAAATGGGAAAGCAGTTTACGCGATTACACAAGCAGCAAAGAGATACTGTTATCGAACGCGAAGAAGATAACAATGCGGAATTTGCGCGAAAAGCGTTGTCTTTGTCTATCGCAGCTAGCTGGGCATATGCCGCAGGTCTCTTTCAAAAGAGTTTTGAATATCAATCTAACCTGTATTCGCTTCCAGATAGCAGCAAGCCGCCAGAAGATCCGCTTAATGCCAAGGCGCTCTCTAGCGCGAGATTGAAGGGAACCGATCCAGACAACTATCGTGGTTTGGGCACACGAAGTAGCCCTAAAGAGTTGGGCAGAGTTCTGGAGTTATTTCTTGTTCTAGCCACCAAAGGGAAGAAACGAATCACAAAGGAAATAGCGAATGCTGCTATTCAGTCTTATGAGGCAAAACGTGCTGTATCGGAAGAAACAGCGTTACCGCTGCAATAAATTTCTTATAAGACATGGTAGTCCTCCTGACAATTTTTAGATTGTTTTTAAAGTGTGTGAATTGACGTTTTTTTATGACGACTTCCGGGTTCGGAGTTTTGATTGCCTTAACAGAAATGTCCCTACGCCAAGCAGCAAAACCGTTGCTGGTTCGGGAACTAAGTTAATTGCTGAATAGGTACTTGAATAGCGAAGGTCAATGGTGAACGGCGAGTCATTCTGCCAAAAACCTGTAACTTGCCCATCGCCATATGCACCGCCTGTACTGGTTTTGGCAAGGTCGTAACCAAAAACGTTGATTCCTGCGGAAGAACTGGCAGCAAGGTATGATGTAATCAGGCCACCTCTGAGGTTAAAAACCGAAGAGTCGCTGCCATTCAAGTAGTCGATTATGCCACCATAAACATTAACGTTCCCTGTATCATAAACAAGTACACCGTTGCTAATATTGCCGCCATAGATATTGACGGTAGAAATTTGCCTGTTGGTCAATTGGTTGATTGTTCCGCCGTAAACATTAAAAATACCGGAGTTGCCAGTACTTGCCCCGACAACACTTGCATTGCCTGAAAGATTTACAGTTGCGTTATCATAGACGCTAAGATTTTCCACCTCGCCACCAGAGATATTGACTATGCTCTGATTTTTCGCCCACAGGGCACCTTCCCACCACTTGTCCGGCAGACATATTGAACGTGCTTGCATTACAAACACGCAAGACATCGGTTACTAAGCCACCGGTCATATTGACCGTAGTATGTGCAGGCGGGGTATCGTAAATGCTGACGTTAGACCATGAGTCACCAGCCTGTACGTTGGCATCATGAGTGAATGTGATGTCAGCGGCTTGTGCCAGTCCTCCGCAGCACAACAAAACCCCTACTACCCCAATAATAAGTTGGTTTCTCATTTCCTATCTCCTCAACTTAAAATTAAGTACGGTTTAACCTTATTTATTATTATACCATATCAAAGTTCCGAAATGCAGGATTTTTACGAAAAAAATGTTCGGTAATCAGCTTATTTGTCGCCGCATCCACCCCGGCAGTATATCCTGACTGAATGAGAGCAAATATCTGCTGCTTAGCTTGATTAAGGTCATCCGATGTCCCAGCAAAGCATTCACCTGTTATCCGGCCTCGTATTGCGTTTGAAAGTAAAGCGTATCTAACGAAATAAACTTAGAAAATATTTCACTGACGCCGGAAGGTGTCTTTTTTATTTATCCCCTCGTTTTCCACACCGCAGGTCTTTAAATTGCCACAAGTGGCAATTTTACTATCCTTTTCAGAGCAATCCCTTGGAAGGTATTCTTAAAATAATATTAAGCTAATACTTTTCCAATTAAAATGAGAACAACTCATAAGTTTATGCCCAACTGTCTTCGAAAGTACAGGCGGGCTGCGGGATTCAAACAAAAAGATGTTGCTCGCATACTGGGGCTTAAAAGCGCGAGTATGATTTCCCGTTGGGAGAGCGGTCTTTGCCTGCCAAAGTTACAAAGTCTCTTTAAGCTGGCCATTCTCTATCGAACAATGGTCGATGCGCTTTTCATCGATCTGCGAATATCACTTAGAGAAGAAGTTGCACAAGCCCAAAGGCGTTACATCGGAAGCTCACAAACGGCTGGAGAAGATATAATCATGTTTGAAGAATACCTTCAAGATTCGTACGATTTCCTGATGGAAGCGGAAGAAGCAACGAATAAATTAAATGAAAGGAAATCTCGCCGATATTTTAGGGCATCTGTGTTTTATGCTTCGGGTGCTCTCGAAGCATTTATAAACTATATCGCTGATTCTTTAAAAAAAGCCGACTGTATTCCACCTTATGAAATAGGTTTTCTGAATGACAAAGCTTTTATTTTTAATGTCAACAAAGGATTAACTGAAAAACCTGAATTTCACCGGATAGATGACAAATTGCGTTTATTGATTCATAAATTTGATCCAAGTTTTGACTTTCAGAGTTGGACTTGGGTCAAGTTCATGGAATTTAAAGATTTTCGTGATTCCCTTGTTCATCCACGTAAGATAGACGATGAGACAACACCGCAAGAATACCGAAGTAAAGTCAGAGTAGGCCTGAAAGCTGTAATTGGACTTATGAACACCATTTCGAAAGGAATGTTTAAAAAGCCTCTGCGACAACAGTTGTTGGATTTGATCCCAGAATAGTACTCCGCCGAGTGAAAAATAGAAAATCCGGGGACACCATACTAATTTGCCCGGCTAATGTTTTCCCCGCCTCGAAGCGCCCCGTGGTGAGCGAAGTCGAACCAATCGCAGATCCTCGTAGCGAAGCGAAGACCCCCGCGTCTCGTTTTGCAAAGCCGCGCCTTGCGGAGCAAAGTAAAACGGCGGGGGCATTATGCTCCTCTGCCTGCCCCTCAGGGGGTTTTCTGTCAGGGACCCCGTTTTAATTTCCAATTTCCTCGCCAAATCCGCAATTACTAATCTGTGTCTTTTGCTTGTCTTTATGTTATGAAGACCGAAGGGCTTTGCGGGCAAGGCGAAAGGGTATCACAGATGCTTGTATCGAGAATATCCTTCGCCGCAGTACGCAAGACAAGCAAAATCAGTGTTAATCCGTGTCGAATCTGTGGTTAAAGTTTTTATCATAAAAATCGTTCTTGCCCTCGTTTTAATTTCCAACTTCCTCGCCAAATCTGCAATCTGCAATCCGCAATCCGAAATCAAATGGCGGTATCCTACAATCGCCAATCGACATTCGGCAATCGGCAATTGCTTAATCCGCGTCTTTCCTCGGCTTCATTTTGTAGTTTCAGACAGCTTATAAATAAGGACAATTTAATTGGCCTTGTGGGCGAAACGAGGGCCTTGCGCACAAATCGTATTTGGAGCAAAGGCCTTGTCGAGTATGCCCCCGGCTGACAAAACCTGCGGAATCTGCGCAATCCGCGTCTAAAAAAGCTCTATGGAAATCTGCGAAGCCCTGCCGCCGTTTGGCGTCCCTTACGGGAGTAGTCCCCGCGTTTAGTTATGCGAAGCAAAACTGCGGGGGTGCCCTCTGCCTGCCCTGAGCGCAGTCGAAGGGTGGCTAAACAAAAAACAGCGTAAATCAGCGTTAATCAGCGTCTCCCTTTAGGGATGGCCAAGCCATAAAAATTCTTAGCGCCTTAGTGGCTAAAAAAGTGTGTCAAAATTCCACAAAATCCTTCAAAACCCTGCATTCTCCCACATATTTTTTAATAAAATTTCGTATATTTCTACTTTTCCATACGTTTCCAAACTTTGCCCTATCACCCATCCGGCTGCCCATTTGGGCCCCTTATAACCCATTTCGCCTGCTAAATTTCCCCCCAAAATACCCCACTTCGCAAAACACGTAAATTCTCAAAATTATAAATTTTCTCTAATACTATTTTTAACTCTGACCCTGCAAAAATCCATAAAAGAAGTAGCCCCCCAATAAGATTGGAGGGCCAGATTTCTCGATTCCGGAGCAAGTGCGGAATACAAAACCCCTTGCACAGTAAGGGGGTAAACTTAATCAATTGCCTTACTTCGCTATTTATTATTACTTTTGCCGGGCAGCGGGAACAATAAGCAAATTGCTTATTTTGCAATGGGGAAAAGCATACGGATACAGCGTTTAGCGTGCAGCGGATAGCGTGTAGCGGACAGAGGACGGGGATTGAAATGTCCAATAACCAATTTTCAATGTTAAATTCACCTTTGGCGGATAAACCAATATAAAGAAAAACCCCGTCATAGGCTTTCGGCGTTATGACGGGGCTGATTACGGATTCGGAAAGAATGGTCCTATTTTTTTTCAGCAGGTGGTTTATTCGGTTCTGGTTTTGGCGTTTCCGCTTTGGCGCCGGCGCGAGAGGCGGTTGCTTCCCTTTCGCCGAAGTCGCTGCTGAAAGTGCCCTTTATCGTATCGCCTGTAACAGTGCCCGTGAATGCAAATGTAAAATCGTTGTCGCCCATTTTGCCGGTGCGAGTAAACGTCAATTTGCCATCGGCGAATTTCAAATTAGAGATAGTATTTTCTCCGCCTCTCATTCCTTCCCATTTGCCCGCCAGCGCCCCATCGGGGTTTTGGGTTATGGTCATTTTGTCAACGATTTCCCTGGCCGGTATCGTAATATTCATCTGCCACTCGCCGGCAATCTGGTCTTTCTGATTTTCTGTTTTCTCGCGAGTTCCTTCAAAAGTAAATTCACCCCACTGGCTTTTGGCTGTGCCTTTGAATTTTCCGCCTTCAAGAGTGCCTTCATAAGATGTTTTCATACTCTGGCCGCCGAAGTCGCTGGTCTGGACAAATTTCACATTGCCTGCATCTACCGTAATATCCGATAGTGCGCTTTCACCCCATTGCGCTGACCATGTTCCGGCGTATTTGCCTTCGGCGTTTTTGGTAATCGTCATGGTCGCGTTCGATGTCATTGCCTCGAACTTGCTTGTGAAATTCCATTCCCCGGTGATTTGTGGTTCTGCCGCTACAGCAACCGATGCCGACAAAACGACCGCAACTGCCGCACTTGCCAGAATTGCCCTGATTGACTTCATAATTCGCTTCTCCTTAAAAAAAAATGGCTTTTTATTGGATTTCCGTGCTAAATTGAGAATATCTCCGCCAAGGGGGTATGTCCAGAGATTTTCTGGATACTGGATACTCGTGATTCGTGGTTCGAAAATTGAAACTGGACTCCAGATCGTAGTCAGGGGTCTTCGCTTGGTTCGACTGCGCTACCACAGGTCGCTACGAAAAAAACTTTAAAAAAGGCATTTCAGTATTTGACATACCGTCGAAATTCGCTAAAATAAGGGGCTTTAGAAGATTGTATGGAGTTCGTATGAAGACGTTTATGATGAAAGCAGAAGATGTGCAGGCCCAGCGTAAGTGGTGGCTTGTAAACGCCGACGGGTTGGTGCTTGGCCGGATGTCAACTAAGATAGCCCGGATACTGATGGGCAAGAACAGGCCGACTTATACGCCTTACGTTGACGGCGGCGACACGGTCGTGGTCATTAACGCGGAAAAGGTCCGCGTTACCGGCGCAAAAGCCGAGCAGCGTGAATACGACTATTACACACATTATCCGGGCGGACACAGGTACAAATCGTTCTCGGATATGTTCGCGACCAAGCCCGAAAAGGTAATCGAGATGTCGGTGAAAAGGATGCTGCCGAAGAACACGCTCGGCAGGCATATGATGCTTCGGCTGAAGATAGTCCGCGGGCCGGAACATGAGTATCAGGCGCAAAAACCTGAAGAGATTAAGATATAATTTTTCGGAAAGATAGCAGGATATGGCAAAGGCAGAAGAAACAACGGCAACGGTAAAGACAGATACGCCGGCACCGGCAGCACCAGCAAAGGGGCCGGACAAGGGCGGTTTCTACTGGGGCACAGGCAGAAGAAAAACATCGGTTGCCCGCGTGCGGATAAGACCCGGCGACGGCAAACTGCTTATCAATAAGAGGGAGCTCAATAACTTTTTCAGGAGCGAGCAGGACAGAAGCGCAGTGATGGCCCCGCTTGTGGCGGCCAAGGCCGACAAGACGCTTGATATATTTGTCAACGTCAACGGCGGCGGCACGACGGGCCAGGCGGGCGCGACTCTGCTGGGGATAGCAAGGGCGTTGAAGATATACGACCCGGGTCTTGCCCAGATGCTTCGCGACGGCGGATTCCTGACACGCGACCCGAGAATGGTCGAGAGGAAGAAACCGGGACAATCGGGCGCACGAAGGAGATTCCAGTTCTCGAAACGTTAAACTATTAACGATTTGGATTATCATAAGGCCGCTGGAAAACTTCAGCGGCCTTTTTTATTTGGCGGTGAAGTCAAAAACAGTTCTTTGGCGGGCTTTGATTTGCAAAGTGTTATTGAGTAAATTACAATTGCAGCCAGAATAAATTATAAGAAGCTTTTTGCGTAAGGAGAAAATATGGTACGTGTTGCGATTATCGGGGCAAGCGGATATACGGGCGCGGAATCAATTGAGATACTGCTTCGGCACAGCGGGGCGAAACTGACATATTTGAGCGCGCTGCCTGAGGAGTGCGGGATTATCAGCGATATGTTCGGGCGATTCAAGGGCAGATGCGAAATGACGGTTGTGCCGCTGGATTTGGAAAAGCTGGCGGACGCGGCGGACGTGGCGTTGTGCTGCCTGCCTCATAAGGCGTCGATGAGCTTTGTGCCGAAGATGCTGGAGGCGGGGGTGAAGGTTGTCGATTTCAGCGCGGACTACCGGCTGAAAGACGCGGCGGTTTACGAAAAGTTTTACGGCGTAAAGCATACCGATACGGACAATCTCGCCAAGGCGGCGTTCGGGCTGCCGGAATTATTCCGCGAGAAGATTAAGGAAGCCGAGCTGGTTGCCAACCCGGGATGTTTTCCGACGGGTGCGTCGCTGGCGGTTGCGCCTTTGTTGAAAGAAGGGCTGATTGAGGCCGAGGAGGTAATCGTCAATTCGGTTACTGGCGCTTCCGGCGCGGGCAAGAACCCGTCTGTTAAATTCCATTTCCCGAATATGAACGAGAATATCTTCGCGTACGGCATCGGTGTTCATCGGCATATGCCGGAGATTGAACAGATTATGAGCGATACGGCGGGCAAACCAGTTACGGTGCTGTTCCAGCCGCACGTCGGGCCGTTTGACCGCGGCATCTTATCGACTGTTTATTCGAAGCCGAAGGGCAAGGTTACGAGTGAGCAGCTTATGAAGCTGTATAAGGATTTTTACGCGAATGAGCCGTTTGTGCAGGTTTGCGCAGGAAGCCCGAACGTCAAAGACGTTGCGGGGACGAATTACTGCCATGTTTTCCCGACGGTCGTCAAAGGGACAGTAGTTTGTTTTTCGGCGATTGATAACCTGATTAAAGGGGCATCGGGCCAGGCGATTCAGAATATGAATATCATCTTTGGTTTGGATGAAACATTAGGATTGAAATAGGTGCTAAAATGCCCACAGGGCAGTTGAAAATAGCGACGTGTCAATTTGCTGTGAGCGCATCGATTACGCGGAATGCGGAGCAGATTTGCGCTCAAATGCAAAAGGCCAAAAGGGGAGGTGCGGAGATTGCGCATTTTCCCGAATGTGCATTGAGCGGCTATATCGGGTTTGATTTTCCGAATTTTGATGGTTTTGACTGGGAACTTCTCGAAAAGGAAACCAGCAGGATAACGGCTTTGGCGGGGAAATTGAAACTGTGTGTAATTTTGGGCTCTGTGCATCGGTTAGGCGGTTCGGGCAAGATAAGCAACTGCCTGTATTTGATTGATTCTAATGGCAAAATCGCAGACCGATATGACAAGCGGTTTTGCACGGCAGGGGAGCTGCGACGATTTGCGCCCGGCAACCGGTTCGTATTTTTCACAATCAATGGAGTGAAGTGTTCGCTGCTGATTTGCTTCGATTTGCGTTTTCCTGAATTATACAGGGCGTTGTATAAGCAGGGGGTCAACTGCGTATTTCAGTCGTTTTATAACGCAAGGCAAAAAGGGCCGAGTGTGCATACGCATATTATGAGGCAAACGATGCAGGCCCACGCGGCGACGAATAATTTCTGGGTGAGTATGTCGAACGCGTCGGGGTATTACGCTTCGTATCCGTCTTGTTTTATACAGCCCGATGGGGTGATTGCGGGACAGTTGAAGCAGAATAAAGCGGGCGTTATGGTAAACGCCGTTGATTTGAATAAGAAATTTTACGACCCGATGGCGGGTTTTCGTGAAATCGCCATCGCAGGCAAACTTAGCAATGGCTGATGAACGCTCTGTTTGGTATAATTATCAATTGAGCGGATTATGATAATAAACACAGACAAATTAAGGGCGTTTGAGCAAAGCGAGATGGCGAGAGAGGATATCTCTTACAGAGACGCTCTTGCTATTTTCGATGGTTTGCGCAGAGAGGCAATTTCGCTGGGAGTATTTAGTCGCGAGAATATCCTGGAAGGATTGGATATCGATATAAGGATTGCCAAAGCAATTAACGGATTGCGATGATACCAGAAGAATTGATAGCCCGGATTGTTAACTGTCTTGACGGCAGGGAAATTCCCTATATGTTAATTGGAGGGCAAGCGGTTCTTTTGTACGGCAGGCCGAGATTAACTCGTGATATCGATATAACATTGGGGGTGGACAGCGACCAGTTTGAGACAATCGCTGAAGTATGTAGGGACGTTGATTTGAGAATTCTTCCGGCAGAGCCAAAGGCCTTTGCAACTCAGACCAAGGTTTTGCCTGCGGAGGATGCCGTAACAAAATTGAGGGTGGATTTCGTTTTTTCGTTCACGCCGTATGAACAGCAGGCGCTAAAGAGAACCAAAGAGGTTAAGTTGGCAGGATACCCTGTGCGTTTTGCATCTTGCGAGGATGTTATCATTCATAAGATGATTGCGGGGCGGGCGGTGGATGCAGAGGACGTTAAGAGCATATTGATTAAAAATAGGGACAGAATTGACCTTGGATATGTTAAAGAATGGCTTGGCCAATTCGACGAGATTGAAGAATATAGCGGTGTTATAGAGAGATTTGAGAAACTTCTTGACGATTAAATCAGGGTTTTTGTTGAGGTATAAATAAATGCCGAATGAAATGGTAACTGCTCCGAAGGGTTTTCTGGCTTCGGGGGTGAAGTGCGGGATAAAAAAATCGGGTAAGCACGATTTGGGATTAATTGTGTGCCCGGCAGGGGCGAAGGCGGCGGCGGTGTTCACGACGAATAAAATCACCTCGGCGGCGGTGCAGATTAGCCAAAAGCATATCAGGAGCGATACGATTTACGGGGTGGTTGTCAATTCGGGCAATGCCAACGCATGCACGGGCGAAAAGGGAATCAACAACGCTGTTCGGATGTGCGCAGAAACAGCCGGTTATCTTGTGGTTGACCCGCACGAGGTTTTGGTTGCCTCGACGGGAATCATCGGCGAGCATCTGCCGATGGGGAATGTTACCGCGGGTATCGAAGAGGCGATAGGCCAGCTTAGTGATTCGCCGACAGACGGGATGAATTTTACAAAAGCAATAATGACAACGGATACGAAGGCCAAGATTGCCTGCCGGCGGATTGAGATACAGGGGAAGAAAGTCGTAATAGCAGGGACAACAAAAGGTGCGGGGATGATTGGCCCGAATATGGCGACTACTTTGTGCTTTATAACGACCGATGCCGCGATTACGAAACCATTACTGGCGAAGGCGCTCAAGGCAGCGATAGGCGATTCGCTGAATAAGCTAACTGTCGATGGTCATCAAAGCACTAACGATACGGCGATAATTCTCGCGTCTGGTGTAGCGGGAAATAAGCTGATAGCAAACCAGGATTCGTCATACAAGAAATTCTCGGCTGCGCTGAAAGAGCTGTGCCAGGATTTGGCTAAGCAAATGGCCCTCGATGCGGAGGGCGCGACACGGATATTCAAGGTGGTGATTACAGGGGCGGCAAGTGAGGCGGAGGCGGCAAAGGCGGCAAGAGCGGTTGCGGATTATGATTTGGTCAAGTGTGCCGTTAATGGCGGTGACCCGAACTGGGGCAGAATCATCTGCGCGGTCGGCTCATCGGGCGTTAAACTGAATCCGCAAAAGGTATCCTGCAAACTCGATGATTTAGCGGTGTTCAAAAACGGCGCACCGACTGATTTCGACCGTAAAAAAGCGAGCAAGATTGTCTCACAGGTCAGCCACACGATAACGGTTGATTTGGGCGCGGGCAAATACAGCGATTTCTGCGTCGGCTGCGACCTCAGCAAGGGATATGTAACAATCAACGCTGACTACCATACTTGAAAGCGTGCAGCGAATAACGGGTAGTGAATAGCGGATAGCGTGTAGCGGATAGTTAAGAAACAAGGGAGAAGTTATGGCTCGGCCATCCCTGTTCGGGAGAAGGCAGAAGACCAAAAGGAAATGTCCAATAACCAATGTCGAATGATGAAGTAAACCCTGCCATATGGGACATTGACTTATAACGCCAGCCAGAGTATTATCTTAGGTGTTTATTGATATTTTCAGGAAGACAGATTGGCAAAAAAAATAAATCTTAGGGCAAAGGCATTAAAGGCGAAGGCATTAGCGGTTGCGGCGGCGAAACTGGCCGGTGAGCGGCATTGCACAGACGTCGTCATCCTCGACGTGCGGAAGGTCTCACAGATCACCGATTATTTCGTTATTCTCACGGGCACGAGCGACAGGCAGATGCGAAGCGTGGCTGACGAGATAACCGACATCGCCAAAGAGCAAAAATCATCGCTTTTCGGCAGGGCGGGCTATGAGACCTCGCACTGGGTCCTGCTCGATTTTGTCGATGTCGTCGTCCACATCTTCGATAAGCAGTCACGCGGCTACTATGACCTGGAAATTCTCTGGGGCGATGCGAAGAGAGTTAAAATTTAGCCACAGAGGCCTCGTATTTTTTAGTCACAGAGCACACAGAGAATTAAAAAATTCAGAATTAAAAATTTTGCGGGTCGGTAGGGATGCAGTCCGTTCTTAATATACTCGAAGCGAGAATCAGCGAAGCGATGGGCGAGGTTTCCGGCCAAAAAGGTGTTGCTTTGGTTCGGCCTGCGACGGACGCAAGGTTCGGCGATTACCAGATCAACGGCGTAATGCCCTTAGCAAAACAACTCAAGACCAATCCTCGAAAATTAGCCGAACAAATCGTGGCGAAATTGAATATCAGCGATATTTGCGAAACGCCTGAAATAGCAGGCCCCGGCTTTATAAATCTGCGATTGAAACCCGAATTTATCTCAGCAAATCTTTCGCAAATCAGTAAAGATGCAACCGGACTCGGTATAGAAAAGGCCGGAACCCCCAAAACAATCGTTGTCGATTTTTCAGGCCCCAATATCGCCAAACAAATGCACGTGGGGCATTTACGAAGCACAATCATAGGTGACTGTATCTGCCGACTGCTTGAGCTACAGGGGCACAAGGTCATACGTCAAAACCACATCGGTGACTGGGGGACTCAATTCGGGATGGTCATACTTGGCTTGTGGCATATATGTATGGCGGAGGAGAAGCACGCCGACCAAAAGCCATATTATCAAACAGAACTCGAAGAATTAAGGGCCAACGCAAAAGACAAAGATAAGCTCGAAAGTATCTGTCGTCGAATAGCACAACGTCAGGAAAAGGATTTCGATGAAGACCGTGACGGCGAGAAACTTTTCAAACGGTTTCTCGAAAAAATAGAAAAAAGAGACGTCAGTGAGGTATGGGATAAAATTCTTCTGGCGTATCAATATATGAACCTGCTGGAAGCAACTATAGCTGAAACAGGACTGACGGTTACGACAGTAGTAAATGGCAAGGAAGAGACCATACCTTATGGATCGCTCTCGCGTCATGTAACCGTGATGCTGCAAAAAGGCGGAAAGGAAAACAAACAGGAGCGCGACGCATGGGAATTTGTCAGGGCGATAACGCTGGAGGAATGTAACAGGATTTATAAGAAACTCGGCGTTACGTTAACTGACGGGGACATTAGGGGCGAAAGCGAGTATAAAGACGATTTGCCGGATGTTGTCGCGGAGTTAAAGAAAAAGGGAATGGCGGTGGAGTCGGAAGGGGCGGTATGTGTATTCCCGGAGGAGTTTAAGGACAAGGAAGGCAAGCCGCTGCCTGTAATAATACAGAAGTCGGACGGTGCTTATTTGTATGCGACGACGGATTTGGCGGCGATTAGGTATCGAGTAGGGGAATTGAAGGCGGACAAAATAATTTACGTTACCGATGCCCGTCAGGGTTTGCATTTTGAAATGGTTTTTGCGGTAGCGCGAAAAGCGGGATGGGTAAAGCCGGAGACCGAATTAGTTCACGTTACTTTTGGTTCGGTACTTGGGGAAGATGGCAAACCCTTAAAGACACGGTCGGGCGAGAATGTGAAGCTCAAAGAGCTTTTGGATGAGGCCATCGAACGGGCGAGGAAAGTCGTCGAAGAGAAAAATCCCGGTTTATCCGAAGATGAGAAGAAAAAAATTGCCAACGCGGTGGGTATAGGCGCGGTGAAATACGCGGATTATACAAATAACCGGACGAGCGATTATATTTTCAGTTTCGACAAGATGCTGGCGATGGAGGGCAACACCGCTCCTTATATGCAGTATGCTTATGCCAGGATTAAATCGATTAACCGAAAAGGCAAAGAGAGAGGAATCGATGTTGATAAGGAATTGGCCGGCGTAAAGGAGCTGAATATCGGCGAGCCGAGCGAGGTTGATTTGGCGAAGTATTTGATTCGCTATGGCGAGGCGATTAGCTCATCGGCGGGCGATTACAGGCCCAATTACCTTACGGCGTATCTTTATGACCTTGCGCAGAAGTTCAGCAGCTTTTATAACGATTGTCCGGTTCTTGACGCGTCGGCTGATAAACGGCCAACTCGTCTGTTGCTTTGCGATTTGACGGCGAAGACAATCGAGCATGGTCTGCATAACCTTCTGGGTATCGAAGTCATCGAGCAGATGTAAAGGGGCGAGAATGATAATGCGACGAGCATTATTGGTATTTCTGTTTGTTGGATTGTCCCTTCTTGTCAGGGCATTGCCGAGTTATGCTGATGCGCAGAAAATCGGTTTGCTGCGAGACGGGATGTTCTATGTCGAAGCTGTACCGGTCAGGTCGTTCAAGGCGACTTTGACAGAAAAGTGGGTCAATCCTAATATTGGTGATGGTAATTTGTATGTGTTTGCGCCAGTGCTGCCTGAGCTTCCGGGGCAGGGGAAGGTATCGACGAATTTGACGGTTTCGGGGAACGATAAGTTTAAAGCGGAGGAAATTGTCGAGGAGAGCGCAGGTAAACGACAGATGACCAGATTGCACATCGATTCAAATGAACTATCTCTCAAGTCGGGTATTCCTTTTCGGCTTGAGTATGAAGGAATTCTTTACGCACGGACTCTGAAACAGGGCAAGTCACCGGAGCCAGCGCCGGAACTTACGGAAGATGAACGGCACCGGTATCTTATGGTTTCTGCGACGATGGACTACAATGACCCTGAGTTTTTGCAGTGGATGGACGAACAGGGCCTGAAACGGCAGGGGAATGAAGATGTAGCGAAATTTGCCCACAGAGTATTCAGATATCTTACCAGGAATGGAAAGTATGGCGGTGACACATCAAATTACGAAGCACGCCGTCCTTCGCGTGCGTGCAAATCGCTTTCCACCGACTGTGGGGGTTTTTCGCTGATTTTTGCGGCTGTGATGCGTGCCAATGGTGTTCCAGCACGGACGCTGTTTGGCCGCTGGGCAATTTCAGAAACTGCTGAATCAAAGCAGTATCACGTTGTTGCTGAGTTTTTTGTTGAAAAGTCCGGCTGGGTGCCGGTTGATATAACAAGAACAATTCAAAATAAGCCAAAGGACCTGGACGCTTTTTTTGGCAGCAGCGACGGCAAGCATATAGCATTTCATATCGACACCGACCTTGAGCCGGCCAGGGGTTTTCGCCATGGCTGGGCCCAGAATCTATTACTCAAGTGGTACGGTGGCGGGGATTTCAGTAAAGATCATCGGGTTGATGGCAAGTGGGATGTGCAATGCCAGCCGATAAAGGAACAATAGTTCAATGGGCCGTATAATTATTCGAAGGAAAAATGACAATTAAAATCGTGACAAAAGATTTTCATATAAGTACGAAAAGCCACTGCGAGTTTGTTGATATAACAAGCGAGGTCGCTTCGGCTGTCAGCAAATCAGGCGTTAAAGAGGGCGACGCGATAATATATTGTCCCCATACGACGGCGGCCATCACAATAAACGAAAACGCCGACCCGTCCGTTACCCACGATATTCTTCTTACGCTGGAGGAATTGATTCCGCGCCTTCGCGCGGGGTATCGGCACGACGAGGGCAATTCGGACGCTCACTGCAAAAGCTCGCTTGTCGGGTGCAGCGCAACGGTTTTGATAAAGGACGGTCAACTTGCTCTTGGGACATGGCAGGGGATATACTTCTGCGAATTCGATGGGCCGAGGAGCAGGAATTTTACAGTTCAGGTTCGGGGACAATAACGTTATGAAGACAGCGAATTCGACACTTCGACAAAGCTCAGTGCAGGCAAGCTCAGGGCAGGCCGGCAAAAAGGGCGGTTTTAGAAATGTTATAATTCTCAGTATCGTCAGTTTTCTCAATGACCTGAGCAGCGAAATGATAATGCCCATATTGCCGATGTTTTTGGAGTCGCTGGGGGCGACGGGACAGATTGTCGGACTGGTAGGCGGGATTCGTGACGGCATATCGGGCTTATTGAAGGTTTTGTGCGGGTACTGGTCGGACAAAACGGGCAAGCGGAAGATATTCGTTTACGCGGGCTACGGCATTTCTTCGGTGTTCAAACTTTTGCTCGGCCTTTCAAAGACAGCCAGCGGGGCGGTTGTTTTCGGTTCGATGGAGCGGGTTGGTAAAGGGCTTCGCACAGCCGCTCGCGACGCCATAATAGCCGAATCGGTGGACGCGACCAATCGTGGGAAAAGCTTTGGTATTCACCGGGGGATGGATAGCGCGGGGGCAGTTCTCGGTGCGGGAGTAGCGTTTATATTTTTGCAATTTACTGGGCTTGGATTCGGCGCCATAATCATCATCTCCGCGATAATAGGTCTTGCTTCGCTGGTTCCCCTTAGGTTTGTCAGTGAGCCGGAAGCACCACGGCAAAACGCGAAATTGAAACTAAGCTTGTCGGTTTTGCCGAGGCCGCTGAAGCTTTTCATTTTGGTGGCTGCTATTTTTGCTCTTGGCAATTTCAGCTATATGTTTTTTGTTCTGCGAGCGCAGCATTTGTTCGAGGGGCATTGGAGGACTACCGCCCCGATTCTTTTATATGTGCTTTTCAATATATTTTACAGTGCGCTATCTATCCCGCTTGGAGTTGTTTCGGACAAGATTGGCCGGCAGAAGGTTCTTATTTTCGGATTCGGAATGTTTGCGGTTGTGTCGTTTGGCTTCGCGTTTTGCAATTCGCTGGTGTTTTATATTATTCTGTTTGCGTTATACGGCGTAGTGTTCGCGGCAGTTGACGGCACGGAAAGGGCGCTGGTATCCGATTTGGCGGGACCTGATTACAAGGCGACCGCTCTGGGAACATACTCTACTATTACGGGATTGGCCGCTTTGCCAGCCGGCATCGTTGCGGGTTTCTTATGGGACAAATCGCCTATTTACACTTTTATCTTTGGCGGGGTGACTGCAATTGTGTCTATTGCGGTTTTTGTGATTTTAAGCCCGCATTTTACAGCTCCAAAGGCGATTAAGAGTTAATAAAAAAGGCGAGGTGGTGGGATCCGGCTGGGGGGGAAACCGGTAAACCACGCTGCCTCGCCGAGGGTCAAGAACTGCTCCAACGCAGTATTTATCGATGTAAAATAGCTATGGCAAAAAGTGGAATCTAACCCGCCCCTGATTGACTGTCAAACAAAAAGTATCACTGCCCCCGTTGTTCAGAATTGGGTCTATTCACAACAATTTGCCTGAACTTGTCTAATTATACATCAACCTGTTATAAAAAGCAAGTTAAAAATGCCCAATAAACACCTTTTTTGGCGACTCAAAACTCATATCCAAACCTGCCCAAATGTGCTTGCAACACAGGCGATGTTGGCGTAAATTACTAACTTGCGGGACATAATCCCGCTGTGGTATTGTTGGGGTGAGTGAAACGGTGTATTTTGCTGTTTGTTGTTTATGATAAAGATAGCCGAACGTGTAAAGCGTCTAAAGGAAAACATATCTTCGGTTTGTGCCCGTGTGGGCAGAGACCCTGCCGAAGTCAAACTCGTTGTTGTTACGAAGTCCGCCTCGCAGGAGGCAATCGAGGAGGTTGTTCGGCTTGGGTTCTCCGAGCTTGGCGAAAACAGGGTCCAGCAACTAAAAAAGATAGTTACCGAGGTAGATGAATTTATTAAGCATAACGGCAATGAGCCGGGGATGCCTCGCAAAGTGAACTGGCACATGATAGGGCACCTTCAGCGAAACAAAGTCAGGCAGGTTCTGCCTATGGTTACGCTTATACATTCCGTTGACACTCTTCGTCTGGCCGAGGAAATCAGCGTCGCAGCCGCCAAAATGAATACGGTCCCGCGTGTACTGCTCCAGGTCAATACCTCTGAGGAGTCGCAGAAATACGGGGTTCCCGTGGGGGCCGCACTGCACCTGGCTGAGCAGATTGATACCCTGCCTAATATAAAACTGGTGGGACTTATGACGATGGGGCCTCTGACGCACAACAAAGACGTTACTCGCAAGTGTTTTACTCGTGCCAGAGAGCTTTTCCTCGAAATGCGGGGCGAAAGGGCTGTCGGGCATAATTTTGAAGAGCTGAGTATGGGGATGAGCTCAGATTACGAAATTGCGGTGGAGCAGGGGGCCACAATTTTGCGAATCGGCTCAGCGATTTTCTCCGGCTGACGGCTGTCGGGTAAAACTCATCACGAAATTCAATCATACCGTAACCATTGTTATTCTCGGACCCAAATCGGTATATTTTCGAATAATACTCTTTTTTTATCGGTCTAAAATCCGCGAAACTCCCGACAGGTACGGCTTGTAGCCAATAATCCATAAAGACGCAAAAAAATAAAAAAACTAACAAAGTGCTGCTGGGAACAAGACGAAAATTACCTTTGTCGCCTTATGATTATTATTCTTTAGTATTGGTATGTATTGAATTGCGTTTGTTATCGCCCAATTCGGGCTGGTATTAAAAAGGGGATAAAAAATGGTCCAGAGCGGATTATTAAGCGCCATCGAACTTCAAAAACAGTTTATCGATGTGCTTTACCTGACCAACGAAAAGCAGATGCCGCAGGAAATAAAGCACCTGCTTAAGGAGAGGAATCTATCTTATAAGCTTCTTCGCATCGATAAGTTCGGCGAAGCAAGGGACAAACTTGGTCTTGTGGGGACGGTAATAGTTGATGCGGTTGATTCCGAGGCCGCGCAGCAGCAAAAACTCGCGAGAATAATCGAGACGCTGGAAATGGAGAATATCGGCGTCATTCTTATTACCGACCGCGTAAAAATCCCGGTGAAAAGTTTTTCACTGGCGCCGGTGAAGAGCAGTTTCAGCATGGGGAGGATGACGGAGGCCGTTTCGATAGATGAGCTTTGGACCAGAGTAAGCGTGAATCTTGCCTATCGCAAGAAAAGCGACGGGATAGCGGTTAAGCCGGCCATTCCGCCAAAGCAGATACAAACCATTTACAAAAACAAGCTGGCCGAGCAGCTCAGTATGACCGGCGCTATGGTGGACAATCTCACCGAGCAGCTTCGTCTCGCGGGACTTGTGCAGCAGGACTTCCTGCCTACTCAAATGCCGAATACTGACAAAATCAAATGGGCATCGGTCTTTTTGCCTGCTGAGTGGGTTTCCGGCGATATATATAATGCCGTCAGGATTGATGAAAAGCATCTCGGCTTCTATGTAGCCGACGTTGTTGGGCACGGTATGCCCGCGGCGTTGTTGACCATTTTCCTCAAACAGGCGCTGGTTATGAGAACCACCGTTGACAATGCGTATCATATTTTCTCGCCTGCCGAGGTGATGAAGAATCTCAACAAGAAAATGGCCACACAGAAACTTTCCGGCTACCAGTTTGCCACCTGCTGTTATTGTCTTCTGAATACCGAAACGCTTGAGATGACATTCGCCCGCGCGGGGCATCCGTATCCCATACTATTGAGGCGGGGCGAGGAGCCCAAACAGCTCGAAGTACGCGGATCATTACTCGGCGTTTTCAAGGAAGCCGAATATTCCGAGGACAAAATCCAGCTCCAGCCCGGCGACAAAATTCTGCTCTATTCCGACGGCGGTGAGCCGTTCATAGGCAGCTACGATGATTTGACGGGTTTTCATTTTACGAAGGAATTCCTCGAGCTTAAAGACCTGCAGATTGTCGAAATGATGGACAGATTTAATATGATGGCGCAGAACCAGAACATTGACCCTTCAGAGGTTGACGATATCACTGCTCTGGGTCTGGAAGTTCAGTAGCCGTTCAATTAGTCGCCATTACTATTTGGAACGGGATATGGTCTTTTAGGAGAAAAGTGATGGGATTTCAGAATTGGTCTGATGATATTATTCTTGTTGACCTGCCTCGCGAACCGCGGATGAGGAGTGAGCTTAAAACACTTGTCGAAATCGTCCGTGACCGCGGCGACTGTGATGTTGTTATGGATTTTTCGAGCGTGGACATAATGACCTCAACGAGCATATCCGGGCTTTTACGCTTACGCAAGCTGCTCAGCGACTGCGGGCATCGCCTGATATTCTGTAATGTTCCTGCTGCTACCAGGAGCGTTTTCAGCGTGGTCGGACTCGATGAGGTATTTGAGTTTGCCGACGATAAGTTTGCTGCTCTGGCGGCGATTCAATCTCCGAGCGGCAGCAGGCAAAAAGCTTGATACATTTGCCGCTGCTTTAAAAGTATTAAGGTCTCGAATCGACTGTGCCGGTCCCATAAAACCAGTATCACCTGGAGGGCGGAGGGTAAATACAAAAGAGGCAGCGTTGCCGGATGTATTTCACAGGTTTTTTATTAGCCCGTTATTTTTGGCAACACCCGGTTTTTTCTCTATATTTTAATTGTGTACGACTGTCTGTTTTTAAAGAGGGAGGATAATCCCGGCGTATATGGTCGTTGCTTTAAATACCGGGCTTTGTATGGCGGTTAATGTGAATTATGCTAATGAAAGAACTTATGTGGACTGAGGTGTTGGAATGAAGGCAGCTCCAGAGACCTCTGTTATGGAAAAACCTAAAACCACGCATCTTTTTGGTGAGTTTTTGGTTTCCAAGGGAGCCCTTACCCGTCCACAGTTGAGCAAGGTGCTTGATGAACAGCGCAGGTTCGGGGGCCGGCTGGGCGAGGCCGTTGTTCGTCTAAATATGATGACCGAGGAGCAGGTTACGCAGGCTCTGGCCGGGCATCTCTCTATGGAATATGTGCATTTCGACGACATCTCCAAAATCAATATGAATGTCGCGAGAATGTTCGATGAGACCATCTCCAAGCGATTTTGCCTCGTTGGCATCGGCGAAGCTGACGGCAAAATTGTTGTCGCTATGGCAGACCCGCTCAACGTCATAGCTATCGATACCATAACGCTTAAAATAAAACGGCCTATCAAGGTCGTCATCGGCTCTGCCCCTGAAATTCGCAAGGCCATCGATATTATATATCACGGTTCAGACGTGGAGGAACAGCGGCTAAGAGAACTGGTACAGACCGAAGGTGACAGGTTTGACCGGGATGCTGACGAAAAAGTCGAGTCGATTCTCGAAGAAGCAGCCGATGGCGACAGCGACAGTGAAGAAGCGGCGGGCAAAGCCCCGGTTATTCAATTTGTCGATTTGCTGTTGAGCCAGGCAGTAAAAAGCCGCGCAAGCGATGTGCACATCGAACCGCAGGAAAAGACGATGATGATTCGCATGAGAATCGACGGCATATTGCGAGATATGGTTCCTCCCGCGAGGAATATGCAGGGCGCAGTCCTTGCCAGGATAAAGATTCTTGCGAACCTGAACATTGCCGAACGTCGTCTTCCTCAGGATGGTCGTCTTAAAATCAGGACGGCCAGCAGGGATATTGACGTTCGCGTATCAACGCTGCCCACGATATACGGCGAAAAGATAGTTATGCGTATTCTCGATACTGCCGGGACATCGCACAATATTGATAAGCTCGGCATTGAGCCGGAACTGCTGGCCGTGCTGAAGAACGCACTAAACCAGCCGCACGGTATTATGATTGTAACGGGACCTACGGGGAGCGGCAAAAGCACCACGCTTTACGCCTGCCTTAATCATCTCAAGGACCCGACAGTGAATATAACCACGGTTGAGGACCCTGTTGAATATCGTCTTGCCGGCATTAACCAGGTCCAGGTCAAGCCGGAAATTGACCTTACGTTCGCATCCTGTCTGCGGTCCATACTCAGACAGGACCCTGATATTGTCCTTATAGGAGAAATTCGAGACAAAGAGACAGTTGAAATTGCAATAAAGGCGTCATTGACGGGGCATTTAGTGTTGAGCACATTCCACACCAACGATGCTCCCAGTGCGATAACACGTCTGATTAATATGGGAATTGAGCCGTACCTGTTGTCTTCATCGCTTAACCTGGTAGTCGCCCAGCGATTAGTCAGAAAGATTTGCGAAAAATGTAAGGAGCCGATAACACTCAGCGAACAGGTATTGAAACGGCTGAAAGTTGACCCGGCAAAATTGAAAAACGCCAAGCTTTGTCATGGCAAAGGGTGCTCCGCATGTGGGAAGACCGGCTACCACGGACGGCTGCCAATTTTTGAGTTTCTGGTTATGGACCATGAAATGCGGGAACTTGTTACCGCCACGGCGACAGAGTCGCAGCTTAGGGCTGCGTCGAGGAAAAAAGGTTATGGCGGGCTGCTCGAAAGCGGCGTGATAAAAATGCTTCAGGGGCTTACAACCGCAGAGGAGGTGCTGGGTGTAACGTTTAGCGAGGATATAGGGGATGTAGGGGGGGCGGAGAAGGGGCAGACAGTTGTGATTTCGGAAACGCCTGAAAAATAGAGGACGTAAAAACCGCTGATGTTGGTTTAACAGCAGTTAAAACGGGTTTTACTAAAGGTCGGTTTTTTACGAGACGATACATAAGATGCGGAGGGAACTGCAAACCTTAGACGAGCGAGGAGTGATTTTTTAATGAAGACCTTCAAATATAGCGCGTGTGATACAACTGGTTCGCGGAAAGAAGGGCTGACGCAGGCCAATTCCGCCAATGATGTAATCGGCTGGCTTCGCGAGCGAGGGTTGACGCCGGTATCGATTAAGGAGATTGTTGAAGCCGTTAAACATGCGCCCAAAAAGCAGAAAAGAAAGAAAATCAAGTCCGCCGAAATCGCGGCTCTTTGCTGGCAGTTGACGACGATGGTCGAGGGCGGTATTCCAATTACGACCGCTATTGAAACGATATCATCCGATATAGAAAACCTCCAGCTCCAGGAAGTGCTGCATCGTATTCTCGATAAAATGCGAAAGGGCGAAAACTTCTCCGGCGGTATGGCCGATTTTCCAAAGGTCTTTGACCAGCTATCCAAAGCCATAGTTCTTGCCGGCGAGACCAGCGGTAACCTGCCTGGCGCGTTAAAGAGAGTCGCGGAGCATTTTGACAGCCGTGACCGCTTGGCCAAAAAGGTCAAGAGCGCAATGTCATACCCTATCTTTGTCCTGGTTTTTATAGTCCTGATTGTTACGGGCATAATGACGTTCATCATTCCGAGATTCCGTGCCATATTCGACCAGTTCGGCGGCAAGCTGCCCGCCTTTACACAGGCATTTATGGATTTCTACGACTTTCTTCGTTTAAATGTAATTTACATCATCGGCTCGTGCTTCCTGTTTGCCTTCATCGCCACTTTTATCAACAAGACGCCGAAAGGGCACATTTTCTATTCCAAGCTTACTCTGAGAATACCGCTGATAGGTAAAATTATCAGCCAGGCCTTTATTGCCAGTTTTTGTAAAACAATGGCGACACTGCTTGCGGCGGGCGTGTCTGTCCTCGAGGTATTCGATATTCTTTCCACTATGACCAAAAACGACGTAATTAAAGGCGCGATTATTCGAAGCCGCGAACAGATCGTTCAGGGGTCAAATGTATCGCTTAGTTTGGCCTCGGCCGGATTTTTCCCGAATATGGTCGTCAAGATGATTCAGGTAGGCGAGGAAAGCGGCTCTCTGCCCCAGGTACTCGAAAGAACCAGCGATTATTACGAGCGGAAAGTCGATGCCACTATAAGCACGGTACTTGGCCTGCTCGAACCTATTATGATTGTAACGGTCGGAGGTATTGTATTGGTTGTTATCCTGGCCTTATACCTGCCTATATTCACGATGGGCGGCAACGGCAACGGCGGCTAACCAGCCATACGGATGAGGTAATTGACCGATTTGCATCGTAGCAGGTCGGAAAGAGTAATTAAACCGGTTTACAGTTTTTAAAAGGAGAAAGCAAATGATGAACAGAAAAGGTTTTACGCTCATAGAGCTGATGGTGGTCATTTTCATCGTCGGTATCTTGGCGGCGGTCGCCATACCGATTATGCGTGGCCGAATTGATGCTGCCAAGTGGTCGGAGGGCAAGTCCGCGATGGGCAGTATTCGGACTGCGGCCCGTTCGTTAATCGCCGAGAAGGGCAACAGCTACGACTTCGCTTCTCATAACAACCTGACCACAGACCTGGGCTTTGCTACAGGCGACCTTGACGGCAAGTACTTCACGACAGCATGCTATTCGATTGCTTTCACGAATGTTGCAGGTGGTAACCCACCCACTTACGTCATTACATGCACGGCAGCCAGTTCTACGAGCACCGACAAACCGACAACGCCGGCATCAGAAACTTTGGACCAGACCGGAACATTTACTCCATAGTCCGGTATCTGACCTGGTGTGTAACAAAAGGTACAGGGTTGAGTTTGTTAACTTAAAAGGTGGGGGCCGTAAAGGCCCCCACCTCGTGTTTTCCGTAGCCACCGCCATTGTCTTCGGCGAGAAGACGTGGAGGCGAAGGATGGATGCTCCCGGAGAAGCGGATTGTGCGGATTGTTATGATATTTAATCCCAGAAATAAAAAGGGTTTCACGCTTATCGAACTGATGGTAGTCCTTTTCATCATCGGCATATTGGCTGCCGTGGCGATTCCATATATGTATGGCCGGATCGATACTGCCAAGTGGTCGGAGGCCAAGGCCACGATGGACAGTATTCGGACTGCGGCTCGTTCGTTAATCGCCGAGAAGGGCAACAGCTACGACTTCGCTTCTCATAATGACCTGACCACAGACTTGGGCTTTGTCGCTGGCGACCTTGACGGCAAGTACTTCCTCACGGCGTGCTATTCGATTGTTTTCACGAATGTTGCAGGCGGTAACCCACCCACGTACGTCATCACCTGCACAGCAGCCAATGGGACCACCGACCATCCGACGTCGCCGGCATCGGAAACTTTGGACCAGAGCGGAACATTTACTCCATAGTCCGGAATCGGCAATCCGTAATCACCTATTATCAATTCCCTCATAATTTATCTTCGTTGATTTTATTTCATATATTTTTATTGTTCTTAGTGCGGGGTTCTTTCTTGCCGTCCTGCGTCGTGCGACACAGCACGCAGTATCCAAAACCCCAATTTACGACCGATAACTACGGCAGGGGGTTTTTTGCTTTATAGATATGCCTAAGCTGACTATTTCTCAACTTTGTATTATAACCTCACAACGACCTCAAAAGCCCCAAAATACGCATTAGCGATGTAAATCACCGTTTCTTATAGGGCATACGGAACCCGCAATAACGGATGAATATCAAAAACGCCACATTATTCACTCATCGCAATTTATATCTAAAACACGCCATTTCGCAGGCCGATGAATGAGTGGCATTTGATATTGAATCACATTGGCGGTTGCGCAAAAAAACTGCTTTTGCATAGTTTGGCCGAAGAAGGGGCTGAAAGCATTATGATTTTTAACTGGAAACGATTTCTCGGGTGCAGCCAGGATGATGTTCTTGGGCTTGACATCGGCTCATCCTCTGTCAAGATGATTCAGCTTGCCAAAAGCGGCGACGGATACACAGTTGTTGCCGCCCACGTTTGCGATATCAAGCGGGATAACGCCGACGTTGCTGTCAGAGAAGAATCAATCGTTCAGGCGGTTCAGAAGTGCATGGTTTTTGCCAGAAAAAACGCTCGCTGGGCGGTATGCAGCATCTCGGGGCCTGAAGTAGCAGTGCGGCCATTCAAATTCCCGCCTCTGCAAACAGAAGAGCTTGATGGCGCTGTTCGGCTTGAAGCGTCGCAGGTCTGCCCCTTCAACGTTGATGAAGGCGTCGTAGATTATCAGATTATCCCGTCAGATGAGTCCGACAATGCCGTCACGGGCGTTCTCGTCGCCGCGTCGAATGATGTAATACAACGTAAAATTCGAATTGTAGAGAAAGCGAATATGTCCTGTGTTATGATGGATGTCGATGGACTCGCATTGCTTAATTGTCTTAATGCAGGCACCGGCACAAGCATCGGCACATCAGCGGTTCTCGATATCGGCACATCCTGTGCCACCCTGGCCGTAATGGGCGAAAATGGTTTGCCGTTTGTCAGAACTGTCCCTTACGCAGGAAATGATATTGTCGCTCAGATTGCGAAAGAGAACAACGTCAGCTCAAAAATTGTGGAAGATGAGCTTTACGATTCCGCCTCGCCCAAGATAGCTCCTGAGAATTTGCAGGCCAGTATGGAAAAGGCGTCCAGAAAATTAGTCAGCGACGTTGCCGAAACCCTGCGTTATCACGGCACTCAGGCCAAATCTGCGTCCGTCGAGCAGCTTCTCGTGTGCGGAACTTTCGGAATGGTCAAAGGATTCGTCGATATACTCAACAAACAACTGCCTATCAAAGTGGTCCTCTGGAATCCCTTTGATACTATGAAATGCAGTGTGGACAGGCAGTGTCTTGAAGTAATTCAGTCAAAAGGCCCGGCTATGGTTGTTGCCGCGGGTCTTGCTATGAGGTCGGTCTGATATGTTTACCATAGATTTACTTAAAGGTCAGGGACGTCCGATTAGAACAAGGCCAAAGGGCATCGCCATTTTTGTTGCCACCGTAGTGGTCCCAATACTGGCTGCTATATTGATGGCCAACTACTATTATAAAAATAAAGTTGTAATATCGATTAACAAACAAAATGCTGCCAATTACACCACGCAGATAGAACGGCTTGCCGACACCTTGAAGCTCAAGGAATCATGGGAGAGAAACAAAAGCAACATGAGTAATTGCCTCTCCGACGTAGCAAGCTCTATCGGGACGCATACCCAGTGGTCGCCAATCCTTGTATCGCTGGTCCAAAATCTTCCCGATTCAGCGGTACTTAACGGTTTGGAGGTTAAGCAGACCTTGGTAACTAAAAAGGCAGCAGCAGGCGGCAGTGCGATTGCGGAAAAAGACAAGAAAGATAAAACGGACGATACAAACATTACCGTTAAAACCTTGAGGATGCGACTCTGCGGAAATCCTAACTCCGATTTCGACCGTGAAATCAAGGCGTTTCGTGACCGGCTGCTTGCCTCGAATACCATTGGCGCAAAGCTCGAAGACGTCGTTATTGCTTCGCAGACAAATGATACCATGGACGGCAGGAATGTTATCTCTTACGACATCGACTGTATATTCAAGCCTGGGATATAGCGAGAAATTATGGGTGCTTACAGAAAATATATTATAATGATGGGTATAGTTTGGGGCGTATCGTTCTTTCTGCTTGCGATTGCGTATTATTTTTTTATTACCCCGCAGTTGAAAATCAAGGCGCAGCTCCTGCAGGAAGTGACCGAAAAGAAAAAGCGGCTTGATATGGCCCTCGACGTCTCGCTCGAAGATAACAAGAAAAAAATGGTCGCTGAGGTTGAATCGCTCAAAGCCAGATTGAGCAATTATGTTTCTGAATATGAAGATTCTCCCAACCTTACTTTCGTCGTCAGCCGTATAGCCGACGATAAGCGGGTTAGCGCTTTTACCATCAAAACGTCGGAGATTAGCAGGCAGCAGGACCTTAAGGCTAATAACCTCCAGGAAAACAAAATGGAAATTTCTTTTGCATCTGATTTTATACAGTTTGCCAATTTTATTAATACCCTTGAAAGGCATCAGCCCGTCGTTTTTGTTGACAGGTTCAATGTACAGCGTGATAACGGCGGGGCCGCAAACAAGGTTAATATGTCCCTGTCATATTTTGTCAGAAAGAAACAGGCCGGTTAAGAGAAACAGGCGACAGCTTGTTATATAAAAAATGAGAGTAATCGTAATAGCAAATCAGAAGGGTGGATGCGGCAAGACGACGACAACCGTCAATCTTGCTGCGGCTCTTGGACAAAAGGGCAAGAAGGTCCTTATCGTGGACCTCGACCCGCAGGGGCACACTACGCTCGGTGTCGGTTGCGACCCGGAATCCTTCACCAAAACGATATACAACGCTATCGTTGACCTAAAAGTCCCGATTAGCAGCGTTATCGTACCCAGCAAAACAGAGAACGTCGATGTCGCGCCAAGCAACGTTCTGTTGTCGGGCATTGAGCTTGACCTTGGCTCCCTTGAAGGCAGAGAGTTTATGCTCGCCGAGCAGCTCAAGACCATCGATGACCGTTATGATTTTTGCGTAATAGATTGCCCGCCTTCACTGGGCATCCTCACCCTCAACGCGTTGATAGCCAGCAGTGATGTTGTCGTTCCTGTTCAGGTTCACTACTACGCGATGGAAGGTCTCAAGCAATTATTCGAGACCTGCGAAATAATCCGGGAACATTTTCATCCCTGCAAGGTGAGAATCTCCGGTTTGCTTCTGACCTTTGTTGAAGACCGGCTGATTTTTACACGACAGATTCAGCAGCAGATGAGAGAGTTTTTTGGCGACCTTGTTTTTGATACGGTAATTCACAGAAACATTCGACTGGCCGAGGCCCCAAGCGCAGGCCAAAGCGTCATTACGTATGCTCCGGACAGCAAAGGCGCCCAGGAATATATGGCGCTCGTCGATGAAATCCTGTTTGGCAGGGAACACATTCGTGCGGCAAAAGCCCAGGCATCCGATACAGTTCAAGTTAAAGCGGGGACTTCCGCCGCACAGCAAATGGATGTACTGACAGAAAATGCTCAGCAGACAACGGATAATGAAAAACAGGCCAACGTGATTGACCAGCCGGCTGTTGTTATAAGCGGTGCCGAAGGGGAGTTGAACAATGGCTAAAAGCAAACTGGGATTGCAGAAAGAGGTCTCCAAAATCTTTACGGGTATCCAGATACCCGGGAAGAATGCTGCGGGGCCGGATGCGAGTTCAACCTCGCCTGCTTTACCGATAACACCGCATACACAGGTCGCTTCTGCCGCAACACCTGCTGCCCAGGTAATACCTTCTGCGCCAGTTGCGACTTCTGCTACGGTTCCGGCAGTAACTGCCCCTGCGTTAACTGTGTCTGCTCCTGTTGCGATTCCTGCGAATACCGTAATTCCAAAACCGGCAGTTGTATCACCCAAACCATTCGCTATTCCGGAACCTCCAACACAAGCAACATCGCAATCGACAAGGCAGCTTGTTTATGAACCGCCCAAACCAAGACAGGCGATTTTGGAATCATCTACACCGGCGTCGTTGCCCGTTTCGGCTCCGACAAAGCAGTCAAAATATGAGTTTGTTATTAAACAGCTCAAAGATTTACCTCTGCCGAAAATTATTGAGAAGGTCAAAGCCAAACTGCTTACCTCAAAACATGGCGCTTCATCGGGCAGGCAGAAAATAATGCTTCTGCTCTCTCCGATTTTGGCGATAGTTTTACTTCTTGTTGTTATGAACGCGGTTAAAACCCCGCATGGAACTTCGGTCAACCTCCCAAATAAGCCGACTGTTGCTGTTGCCCCTGCCGTCGGCAGCAAAATCAGCTGGGAAATACCGCAGCCGATTCCTGCCAACCTCAGAAACCCAATGGTTTTCGGCTCTGCCTCAACATCGGGAAGGGGAACTGCCGAAGGCCCGGTTGTTAAAGGCATAGTTTATAGTGAAGATAGTCCTTCTGCTATTGTTGGCGACCAAATCGTCTCAGTCGGAGACACTGTCGCCGGCGCTACCGTCGTAAAAATCAATCCCGGTAGCGTCGATTTTGTGGCTGGCGATAAAAAATGGACCCGAAAAGTTGAGCGTTAAATGCAACATAAATCAAAAGACATTTGTGTAATGTTTGGAAAGGAACAGGGGGTAAGGATGTTTACCAACCAGATAACAAAGTGTTTGCTGATGATAGCCGTGTTATTGCTGTTGCCGGGAGCGGTTCTGTTCGCCGCGGTATCGGCTGCCAATGAAAGCGATGCTAATGCCGGCAGCAAGGCGGAGGTCCTGACCACCCTCGAACAGCGAATGCAGAAACGAATCAGTGTGGATTTCAGGGATACCGCCATTGACGATGTCATAAGAATTATGGCCGAGCAGGCCAACGTCGATGTCGTAAAAAGCCCGAAGGTTATAGGCACCGTTACCGCCAAGCTCACTAACGTCCCCCTCGAAGAGGCACTGCGTAATATACTCGCCTCCCAGGGTTACGATTACGTTATGAGCAAAAATATTATTAGAGTTGCTCCGACTGGTGAAATTTCAGAGGAAGCGGAAAAGCTGATGACTAAGATTTACCGGGTCAACTACGCAGATATCAAGGAAGTCGAGAAATCGCTTTCTAAATTCGTGTCGCAACGAGGCGCGATAACGACCAACGCGGGCACAAGCAACATTATCGTCAAGGATACCGAAAGCAATATAAAAGCAATCGGCACGTTCCTTGAAGATATAGACCGTGTTACTCCGCAGATACTTGTGGAAGCGAGAATATACGATTTAACCAGTAAGAATGCGCTTGACCTGGGCGTTGAGTGGAACTCAGGAAGCAACACCGGCTATTATACCGACCAACAGGCAGTCGTCCCTCCCGGCACAATGGGCGAGACCAAGACAGGCCAAACCTACCCGTTCGAAACAGGTATGTTCCGCGGCGATACGGCCAAGACGTCGGGCGTAACCGGACTGTTGAAGTTCGGCTGGCTTTCCCGCAACCTCGATATCGATGCGACTATAAAGGCGCAAAAGAACATTATTGATGCCAAGCTGCTTGCCAATCCGAGAATACTGGTTCTGGACAATGAGACAGCCACGATAAGCATTATCTCGCAGCTTCCGTATCAGGAGCTGACACAAACCTCCGGCGGCGGCAGCATGGGCTCGACCAGCTTCAAGGACGTAGGCGTAAAACTGAAAGTTACGCCTCACCTGGCGCGTGGAGATAAAATCCGGATGAAAGTTGTGCCGGAATTCAGCGTAAAGACCGGCGACGTAACGTTCGCCAGCGGCGTGCTTACATATCCGCAGCCGATTGTCGATTCGCGTACAGCCGAGACAACACTGCTTGTTGACAGCGGCCAGACGGTCGTCCTTGGCGGACTCAGAAAGAAAGACGCTTCCAAGTCCGTTAACAAAATACCTCTTCTCGGTGATATACCAATCGTTTGCTATTTGTTCAGGTTTGAGGGTGAATCGACAACCAACAGTGAGATGGTCGTATTCATTACCCCTAATATTGTCAACGAAACGTCTCTGACAGAACGCGAGAAAAAACAGTACGAGGTAACGGAATTCAAGGGGCCGGAATCTCAGCAGACAAGAGCTGAAAAAGATATCGAGGCCGGCAAAATCGACAATTAGTAATATTTTACTGACTGAATCCGCCGAAAGCGGATAAAAGCGAAATAGCCCCGAGAGTCGAACAATCGGCCTCGGGACTATTTCTTTTGTGTTTTTGCGGCATTAAAAATCATCGCGTTGTTTTTTAATCTCAAACGCCGAATGGCAGGGGGGAAATCATACAGCAGAAACGGGCCGTTCGTTTTTGGGTCTGTGTTTCCAGCGGCGGTGGAGCCACCAGTACTGGGTCGGGTCTTCGCGGACAAATGTTTCAATCGCGCTGGTGTATTCTGCCGTAATCCAAATCAGGGGGTCTTCCTTGTTCGCCCATTCTTCAGGCATTATTATCCGCGTAACTCCAATCTCGAAGAAAAAGCGGTTTTCTATTCTCCTGGCATATCCGATGACTATCGGCAGATTTTCCGTCAGCGCAAGTAACCCTATGCTCTTATATGTGCTCGCCTTTCTGCCGAAAAAGTCAACGAAGATTCCCTTATCACCCGCGTCCTGGTCCGCGATAAAGCCCAGTGTCGCCCCCGATGACGCCACCTTGCCAAAAAGTTCCGCCGCGCCTTTTTTGTCGATGATTTTTTGCCCCGCGCGTTGCCGCACCCCATACAGATATTTGCTTATATACGGGTTATCCAGCGGCCTTGCGATGCTGTAAACATTAAACCCGAAAAGCCCCATCATATAGCCGATGATTTCGAAGTTGCCGTAATGTGCCCCGACAAAAATCAGCCCCTTTCCCTCCTTGCTCAGCCACTTCGCGCGTTCCGCGTTTTTGAACCTCGAATATTGTTTCCAGTTGTCTTTCTTGACGAGACGCGGCGTAAAAATAACATCTACAGCCAGCATCACAAGCTGCTCGCAGCTCTTTCGCCCCGTCTCTTCATACCATTTCTCGTCCTTATCGGGGAAGCTGGCGCGAAGATTATCCAATGCCCGTTGTCTTCCCCGGCCGTAGTGCTTCCACAACAATCGACCAAGAAACCGGGCGAATCTCAGGTTTGTTTCAACGCTGGACAGTTGCAGTATGCCGACCAGTGCTCGCAGGCCGATATACCCCAGCCAGTCGAGAATGGCATTGCGTTGCTTCCTGGGCTTCTTTCTTTTGACGAATAACGGACTTGTCATAATTGTTTAGCCCCGGCTCCCGTGACCGGGGTTTTATCTCACATCACGTCAAGCCGTCGCAGCGTTGCCCTTGCCCATCGCATACTCCGCATCTGCGCCGCCAGCAGCAGCAGCAATACCAGCGCGCAGTAAACGGTGAATCGGAAAATCATAGATACGTATGCAATGTCGGTTTTTTGCGCCTGGCACGCGGCCATCATCTCGGCCGGCGTGAACATAGCGCCCGCGAACACAGGCGCAAACATCAATTGCCACGGCAGCAGCAGCACGACGAACAATATTGACAAAAAGAACGCTCTTGCGATATGGTTTATTCCACCCAATCGCCCAATCAGCGACACTTTCATCGCGAAAAGCATCGTCAGGCAATAAAGCAGCGAACAGGGTATAAGGATAAAGTCCAGGAACCGCACTATGGCTGCGATATGCCTGGCACGCAGCTCGAATCGCACTGTTACCTCCACAGGCGCCGGCTTATTCGGCTCAGCTCCCATATGCAGCGTCTGCTGTAAATTAGGCTCAGCAGCCGCGTTAGTATCCGCTGTGATTTGCCTGGCGGCTTCCTTAATCTTGTCCGGCTCCGTCGCCGGCTGTTTCTCTCCTGCTGCCTCGCCGCTCGCGGGGCCAAGCACGACGTTATCTCCCCTGATTAAGTGAAGATTCATAACCCAGAACGATCCCTGCACAAGAATCAGCGCCAGCAGGATTACTATAAACAAAAAATTCTTCCAGAACTTTATTGCACTTATTGCCTCGAGACAATCTGTCGTATCGACCAGATTACCCATTCTTGACTGCTCCTGGCTCATTTGGTTTCTCCTGTTACCGGATTCCGATTCATTTTCAAATTCAAAATCCATAACGCGCTCTTATTTCAACTGTTTTTATATTTTACCCTTCGTATGCGACCGCTATTATGACCCTCTCTATTCATCAGTTCAAGTATTTTATTCTTCCGCCGCAATACTACGGGTGGCAACCCGTAGATGAAATTATCCGCCAAGGGCGGACAGGCGGAAGCCTGAAACCCAAATGCTACGGGTGAAACCCGTAGTAGTTTACTGAATGCGTTTTGCTGTCTTTCGTCTTCAATTCCCTGCCTTCTGTTTTTCAATTGTTTCCAGCCGATGCCGGATTTCCTCGGCCAGATTGTTTGCCCCCTTGGCTTTTGCTACCTCTAAGCCCCTTTGCAAATGTATTGTTGCCTCATCAATCTTGCCCTGCTTGATTAATATATCAGCCAACAGGTAATGCACCGTCGCGGATCTGTCATCGATTTCGAGCGACAGTTTGAACTGTTCTGCCGCTTCCTGCAGGTTTCCCTTGGCGGAGAATATAAGCCCCTTGCAGTAATAAACGTCCGAGTAAGCCATCGGGTGAATATTCTTCAGGTAAGAGGCAAGTTCGAGCTGCCGGTCGAGGTGAATTAAGGCCTCGTCGAATTTGCCTTGTCTGAAAAGCGACTCGCCTATTTGCCCGTGTGCCAGCCACGAATCGGGATTTTTATTCAGCGTATCAGCCCACAGCGTATCCGAATTTTTATATATCCCGCATTGCCGCCATGTCAATACCCCGAGCGTTATCAGCAAAATACCCGCTGCTGACACGATTATGAATTTGGCGTTTTCACCTGACCTGCGATAAACCGTTGCCGTGATTCCGGCAGCAATCGCTATAGGCCCGATACTCGCCATATACTGATAGTGGTCTGCGACAAAAGTGTATACAAACGTGTAAAGGGAGAAAAAGCCCAGCATTGGGAACAGCATCGCCGGGAAAAAAATAATTGCGGCCGGTATCCCGCGTCCCGTTCGTTTTCTCAGCAGCCAGCCGGCAGCCATAACCGCAGCGAAACTCACAGGCCAGGCATACTGCCAAACATCAGTTGCGTCAATGTTCCAGCGGGGATAGCTAATAAACGTCAGATTAACGGGCCAAACCAGCTTCCACAGATAAAACCATAGAGCTTTGCCCGCAATCAATACCTTCTCAGTTACACCCAAACCGAAATTAACATAACCTGTGCCCTGATGATACTTTTCCCACCACATCACCAGAAGCCCATCCCCGATTCCCATTGCGATATAAGGCACAATTTGCAGCAATCTCTTAACGGTAATCGGCGAATTTTTGAGCCACAGTATCAAAACCAGCGCCGCGGGCAGCATGCACGCGGTCGTCTTGCTGAATAGCGATAATGCGCAAAATACGAGGGAGCAGGCATACAGTAAAATTGTCTTTCGACCGGCTTGATTATCGAAGACGAATTTGACCCAGCATAAAATCGACAAGAGCGAAAACAGCAGCATCAGGGTGTTTTTCCGCTCGGTTATCCACGCTGCCGATTCGACTTGGACCGGGTGCAGCGCAAAAATAGCCGATGCCAGCCACGCTCCCGGTATCGAGAGCCGTCTCAAAATCAACCACAACAGTAATGCGTTAATACAGTGAATTGCCACGTTTACCGCGTGATAACCAGCCGGGTTGAGCCCCCACAACTGATACTCAGCCCGAAAGGTCGTATAGACGAGCGGAAAGTATTGTGAGGGGGAATCCGTTGAAAACCATATACGGTAAAGCCCGTCGGGGGCCGCAAGGAGGGGATTAGCGGTAACGTATCTGTCGTCGTCCCATATAAAGCCGCTTTCTATTGCCGGTATATACGCCGTAAAACAGCCCGCGATTATAGCAATCGCACCGGCCAGTAAGACCAATCTTTTTTCTGTTTTGTCGGTTTCCCGTTTCATAATTGCATACTATATCAGAACCGACCGCGGCTGTTTAGCTCTATAATAATGAGATTTTCGAATACCCATTTTTCTCAAAAAAGCATCTTGACGGTCCCTGCTTTACCATTTATTATTGTTTCCAAATGTCCCTGCAAAGGGGCGTTGAGGGGTCTCGCTTAGGGTGTGGGCAGACCCCTCTTTAATTTGTGGTTTCATCTGACAATGTCGAAGCGGGGATATGTGGTTTAAAATCAGCAATAGAAACCGCCAATCAGTCAATTGCTTTAAACGCTGTTTTTGCCGCCTCAATTGTTTTTTCGATGTCTTTTTTCGAATGTGCCAGGGAGACAAACATCGCTTCGTATGCGCTCGGTGCGATATAAATTTCATTGCTTAACATTGACGCGAAAAACTTTTTGAACTGTCGGATATTAGTTGATTTAACGTCCTCAAAATTACATACAGGTCTGTCGGTGAAAAAACAGCTAAGAATCGACCCGACCCGGTTGATAACGATGGGGACGCCCGCCACGCCGGCTGCGTCTTTCAATCCGTCAGCCAGCGTCCCCGCTTTTGCTTCGAGTTTGCCGTAGCAATCGCCTTTGGCCAGTATGTCCAGCGTCGCGTTTGCAGCAGCGGTGGCAATCGGGTTGCCGCTTAGTGTCCCCGCCTGGTAAACAGGCCCCGTTGGCGCAAGCATATCCATAATCTGCGTCTGTCCCCCAACCGCCGCCAAGGGTAATCCGCCGCCTATTATTTTGCCGAGACAAGTTATGTCCGCCTTTATGCCGTAAAGCTCCTGTGCCCCGCCATAAGCCACGCGGAAGCCCGTTATCACCTCATCGAAAATCAAAACCGACTTCTCGGCGTCGCACAAAGCCCGCACAAGCTGCAAATAATCTTCCGCAGGCGGCACAACTCCCATATTCGCAGCCACCGGCTCAACCAGCACCGCTGCTATTTTCCCTCGGTGAACCAGGAAACAATTCTTAACCGCTTCAACATCATTATATGGTATGACAACTGTCAGATTTGCTATGGCAGCGGGGATACCCGCACTCGAAGGCACAGCGTGTTCAGCCGCTCCCGAACCAGCCGACACCAATAATGAATCACTATGCCCGTGATAGCATCCCGCCATTTTGATTATCAAATCCTTGTGCGTGTATGCGCGGGCAAGGCGAATCGCGGTCATCACCGCCTCGGTCCCGCTGTTTACTAATCGCACTTTCTCAATCGACGCGAAAGCGTTATGTATCTTTTCCGCTAATTCTGTCTCCGCTACTGTAGGCGCACCGTAACTTGTTCCTTTTCTCGCAGCTTTATTTATCGCCCTCACAACCACCGGGTGAGCGTGCCCCAGTATCATCGGCCCCCACGACCCGACGTAGTCAATATAGGCATTCCCGTCGATATCGTAGATTTTTGCCCCTTTTGCCTTGGCTATAAACAAGGGGTTTAAACCCACGCCTCCGAATGCCCGAACCGGCGAGTTTACCCCGCCTGGGATATACCGTCTTGCCTCCGCGAATGCCTCCGCCGAGTTTGTGTTAACCTGAGGGCTTTTTATGTTCTTCATACATGGAATCCTAATCCGCCAATATTCGGACGTCAATTGTTAATCTGTCTTTGTCCCTGCGCTAAGCTTTTGAGAACCACTAAATAGGCAATTCCCTAATACATCCAAATTCGTCAAATGGTACAGTAATATATAAGTGATACTCATAAGAAACCTTGGCATTTAGGAGATTTACAATGTGTCAGGAATGTGGATGCTCACCTTGCAATAAATGCGGAAAAGAGATAGTAGATGGCGTCTGCTCCGGCTGCAACAAGCCGGCCGATAAATGTACCTGCCAGAAAAAATCCAAGAAATAATACCTTCCTCAACACTATAAGCAATGCAGCCCTTCGTCGGAGGGGGGCTGTTTTTGCTTTGGTATAATTAAGGCGAGTGTTATAGCAGGAACTGCTTAAGTATTTTTTCCTTCATCGGTATTATTTCAGTATCCGTTGGTGTAACTGTTTCCTCCGGCTCCCCGGGCAGATGATTTACCTGGTATTTCACTAAGCAGATAAAGACGCCGATTTCCCTGCTGCCTGTTTCCCATTGCGGCTCAACGAACCTCTCTTCCTGAAGTACTGTAGCTCTGGCGATTGCCTCGGTCGTAAGCCCTCCGAAGCCGAATACCGCCATACTCATCGTGTCTTTTTCGTTGTCGCGGACGATAATTACTACACCGCCGTCCTGCTCATGCAAATGCCAGGGGAAAGCCACCCATTTGCCCCTTTCATTGATGTAATGCAGCCCCGGCACCGAACAGTCTTTGCCGTCTCCGGGCCTGATTTTGCCCCCGAAACAGCTCGGCACCATGTGGTCGCTTTCCCGATATACCGTAAACCATGGCACACGCGGTTGCGCAGCGGAAGCAAAGGGCGTGCATTTGAATAAGTCGGCCACAAAATGTTCGAGCAGATAGTTGACCCTCTGGCTGCCAATTAATATCGAGGAGGTGTTTTTGTCCGACAGCATCTTCTGGAAGATTTTGCCGCTTCTTTGTATGTCCTGCGCCAAAGGTTCCTGTCTGACATCGTAGCTTTGCAGAGGGTAATGGAATGGTATGTATTCGAAAAACAGTCCGGGCGTCGTGGCATTATCTTCCTGTGGTGTTGATAATTGCTGGGCGAAAAGTCCAAGCGCCGTCGTATCACTCCGGCTGAGCCACTTCCAAAGAACCTCCGATTCCCTCGGCTCGTGATATTCTCCTATAAAGCAGTTGCATTTTTCTTTTTCTGCGAATTCTTGCCATAATTTGCCACGACCTCGCCCGAAAAGCGCGGCAGGCAGCGACTTCGCGGGCACCTCTTTCTCTATTAGCCAGGAGCAGATTTTGCTTAAAGTGCCAGTGGAGATAGTTCCGATTTCATCGCTGAACATCTTCGAAATTGTCTGCCTGTGCAGCCCCAGGTCCTTGGCCATAACCTGCATAATGCCGCGTTTGTACAAATTATGCTCCTGCAGCAGTTTTTTTAGACGCATTTTTATTATCATTGGCGGTTCTCCTTGCTGATTTTTGACGGATTGACCGGTGAGATTACCTCAGGGTGATGTTCTGATACACAAAAGCGGATTATGTTGAAAACATTCGACATACAATCCCTGCTTATGTTGATTAAATTCGACCTTATGCCTTATTGGCAGCGTTGAAATTCACGTCGGCGCTGTGTTTTATTCCCTGCCCTATTGCTTTTTAAGGCCATTTAGCCGATTATACTATTGTAATTTGTGCGGTCAACAGTTGCTGCAAAAATTATATATTCGGGTATTGTATATGTCGGTCAAAACAGCCGTGTTTATTAGTCAATTCAGTAACTTGTCGGTCATCAATCCGGCTTCATTTCCTGTCTTTAATGCCTGTCCTGGTATTGGTTTTGACGCCTGTAACGGTTATTTGCTGTGGGGGATGTTGTGCTAACCAAAAACGAAGAACAAGTCCTTATTAAATCTTACCTTGATTCCAACGAACTGGAGAAGTTTGAGCTGTCTGATGAGGACTTTAGCTTCATTAAAGGCGCCGTTGTCATGATTATCGGCATAGGCAACCGTATAGGGCGCGAGTTGTTCGGGCTTATAAGAAATAAGGGCGTTGCGAGTTTCATCTTCGTTGACGCAAGCGAAAAGGCGATGTACGACGTCGTCGAGGCGCTCGAAAACAAGCCCCTCGAATCATCAGTCCACTACGAAATCGGGGATATAGCCGACGAGAAGTGGATGCGTTCGATATTCGAGGTTTATAAGCCGACCGTGTGTTTCAGCTTTGCCGCGAGGACCTCCGTCAAACTTTCAGACATCTCCCCTGAAGCATTCATAGTTACCAATATCCTGGGCAACTACAACATTCTCAGGGCTGCCGCCGATTGTCCGTCGATGCAGGTCTGTATTTTTATTTCTTCCGAAAAGGCCAATATCCCTTCGAGTGTTTACGACGTTACAAAATTCTGCCTCGATTTTCTGGTAAGACAAACGGCGTCGCATTTCCCGAGGATTCGTTTTGGGACCCTGCAATTAGTCAATATTTGCTCCACAGGCGGTTCGTATTTCCTGCGTTCATTAATAGACGGTGTAAAAACAGGCAAACCAATTCGCCTTCGCGTAATCGACGGCCAGATTCCCAAACGCAGGTTTTCCTGTCCGGCGACGGCCGCAAAGCTGTTTTTGAGGTTCGCCGCCTTCTGCCGCGGTGGACACGCTTTTGGTATTTTACCCTCCTCTGTTGCCCCCATTGATATCAAGTCGCTTGCGTCGCTGGTTTGTAAGGAGCTTGGCGTGGCGGATGTCGAGGGATTTGCAAAAGAGCATATGAGTTTTGTTGACGGTAAGGGCGAAAAGGTCGAAGAAGTGCTGCCGGATGGGGCTTATTGCGTCCCGGGTATGCCTTTATATCTTACCCCGCCCGCCAAGGTCGATGAAAAATGGCTTTGGGAGCAAATTAACAGGCTTATTATCCTTAGTGCGGACATCAAAAATCGGGATGAAGTGATGAAAATCCTCTACTCTGTAAGAGATGCTGCGATTCGCGGGGCAACCGCGACCAACGGGAACGGGGCATCCTCGACTTCGCGACAATAAATTGACGCACAGTGTCACCCCCTCGTAGCGAAGCGAAGATATCCGCATGTCTTTGTGGACTTAGCCATCCCTTACGGGAGCGGGGAGCCACACTCCTTTGGTTTTACAACATGGGACCCATTCTTGTCCAAAATCCGCAATTCTAAAGCTTTCCGCCGTCTTCCGGCTTCGGCTTTTTGCCCTCATCTTGCGGCGGCTCATCCTCGTCTATCTTCCATTTATCGCTCTCATCGATGTCGTTCATTTCCCTATCGACGTATTTCATCATTTTCCGCTGCATCGGCTCCATCTCTTTTTGCCATCGCATCATACTCTGGTAGCTGACTAACAGCATATCAAGCCGAATAAGCTGCCACTTTGCGACGCACTCCGGCTCCTTGATATTCGAAAAGGGGTCGCATTTGAATACACGCCTGCCGTCAGGGCCGATTTCGCATAATTCGCACTGCGTGCACTGAATCATATAAGTTTCTCCGCTTGCCCGGGGCAAAGATTATTCACATAAACCAATTTGGACTTTGACAATCAACCGCTTTTCTTATATTATCAAACGCCCGATATAATAAACAGGGTTATTTTTGATTGTATGTTTGGATTGACGGAGTAAGTATAGTATGGCAAAACCAAGACGTAGGCGCAAAATCGGAAGCAAGAAGCGCCACCAGAAGTGGAAAATTCGCCACAAGATAAGCTGGTAAGCAAGCCCCCGACTTTATGTTGGAGGTTAACCCCCCGGTTAAACCTGGGGGTTTATGAGTAGCGGTCCGAAAAATGAAGCATTTTACCGTTACCTTTCAGCCCGACGGCAGGCAGGTTTCCATTCACCCCGGCGCAACGCTGTTAGAGGCCGCGGGGTTGGCGGGTATCGTTCTCAATACTATCTGTGGTGAGAAGGGTACCTGCGGCAAATGCGCCGTTGTTCTTCAGCCGGCGGGCCAAACAGTTCTCGCCTGCCAATATCACGTTACTGAAAATCTGACGGTTCTTGTTCCGCCCGATTCCCGTTTCGTAGAGCACAAAATCCTCACTGATGGGGCCACCCGCAAAGACGCCGCCGGAGCCGATATTTATAAGAAATACCTTTCTGCCGCCGGCGATCGTTCCATACTTGGTCTGGCGGTCGATATCGGCACCACAACTGTTGTCGTCAAACTAATAGATATGAAAACAGGCCGACTGTTTGCGACCTGTGCTACCCTTAATCCCCAAACAAAATTCGGTGACGATGTAATATCCAGAATCAGCTATGCCCAGACCGATGCAAAATTAAAAGAGCTGAACGAGTTGATTGTCGGCCGGCTTAACGACCTAATCGACGATTGCTGCCGGCAGGCCAATGCTCAAAGTAACGACATATATGAAACCTGCGTCGTCGGCAATACCACGATGCATCACATCTTCCTTCGATTACCCATAACTCAGCTTGGCGAGACGCCATATAAGGCATTCTCGCTCGATACAAATGATTCCACTCCAGCCGATATCGGTCTGCGAGTTAATCCGGCGGGCAATGTTCACACCGTTGCCAATATCGCCGGTTTTGTCGGAGCCGATACTACAGCCGTTGCTTTGGCGACGTCGCTCGATTCCGCAAACCAGATGACCCTTGTAATTGACATAGGAACCAACGGCGAAGTTTTACTCGGCACAAAAGACAAGCTCATTGCCGCAAGCTGTGCCGCGGGGCCTGCCTTTGAAGGCGCAAGAATTGCCTGTGGCTCAAGGGCTGCCGACGGCGCAATCGAGGCCGTCGTTCTCGACAAACACAATATCGCCATCGACGTAATAGGAGGGGGCAAGCCCGTCTCGATTTGCGGCTCAGGCCTTATCGATGCCGTCGCTGTTATGCTCGATTCGGGCGTCATCGATTTTACGGGCCGATTCAAACCCAAAGCATCTCTGCCCTCGTCCATCGCGAAACGTATAACCAAAATTAAACACGCACATTCTCATCCCAAAGATGAAGGGCCTGTTTTTGTCCTCGCTTACAAAGGCCGTACTCCAGCGGTTTATCTCACACAGCAGGATATCCGCGAGGTACAGCTCGCCAAATCCGCAATCCGCGCGGGCATCCAGATTCTTCAGCATCGCCTCAAGGTCGCCGACGCGGACATAAAAGCAATCTATCTTGCCGGCGCATTCGGCAATTACATCCGTCGGCAATCAGCCCTTCGCATAGGTCTGCTGCCCAATGTTCCTGCCGAACGTATCCACTCCGTAGGCAACGCCGCCTCATCCGGGGCTCAGTTGATTCTGGTCAGCTCCCGCTTCCGGGCGCTTGCAGCGGACCTTGCCCGCCGAATTGAATATGTCGAAATTGCCAATGACCCCTTCTTCCAATCGACCTTCGCCGACTCGATGCTTTTCTGATCCTGCTCTTTTTCAAGAACACTTGCTAATTGCCTGTCGTACAGGTGAAACATAAAACAAACCGTTATTGTGTGAAAGGAGTCAAAATGAATGCGATAAGATTTGCAACGGTAATACTGGCGGCGGCGTTATTTTTCACGGGCTGTTCTGTTGCCCCCGAAAAAGCCGAAGGACAAGCCGTACTGGACGCACAAGTCAAGGAGGCCCTCGCGATATTCAAGGAAAAAGACCCAAGCATCGATAAATTCTTCGAGCAGTCCTATGGCTACGCGGTGCTGCCTAAAGTTGGCAAAGGGGCATTCCTGGTCGGCGGCGCCTACGGAAAGGGCGAAGTTTACGAAAAAGGCCAAATAGTCGGCTACTGCGATATGTCTCAGGCGACACTCGGGTTCTCTTTGGGTGGTGAATATTTCCGTGAAATCGTCTTTTTCAGAGACAGGTCCGACTTAGACAGTTTCAAAACCAGTGAATACACTTTCTCCGCGCAGGTTACAGGCGTTGCACTCACCGCCGGCGCGGCAGCAAAGGCCGATTACAAATCAGGCATGGCTGTATTCATCACTACCGATAAAGGCCTGATGGTTGATGCCTCGCTTGGCGGCCAGAAATTCAACTACGTTTCCGTTTTCACTCTTGTGGATACGAGCAAAAAATAACGCGTCGCAAAACCGCCAGGCAGTTATCAGAAGCGTATGACGTTGGCGCCCCAGGTAAGGCCTGCACCGAAAGCGACCAGGATGATAATATCTCCCCGCTGGATTTTTCCTTCGCGTATGGCCTGGTCAAAGGCAAGCGGCACCGAAGCTGCGGAAGTGTTGCCGTATTCGTTGATATTGATGAAGATTTTATCGTCCGGCAGCTCCAGCCGTTTGGCTGCCGATTCGATGATTCGGGCGTTCATCTGGTGCGAAACAATCATTTTAACGTCATCGAGGGTGAGTTTGCATTTCTCCAGGCATTCCGTTACTGTCTCGACGATTCTTCGCACTGCCTGCTGATAAACTTCCCGTCCCTTGATTTCCATAAAAATCTTTTTGGGGTCGTCCAAAGGTTTGCTTACAGGATTGCGAGAACCATACGCCTGACAGTTCAGCGCCTGCCAAGAGCTGCCGTCGGTGTACATCGTGCTGTAAATAATACCGCTTTGTATTTTCCCCTTTTCTTTCGGCTTGCCCTCGATGACGATGGCGCCGGCGCCGTCGCCGAAGAGAATGCAGCTCGTGCGGTCCTTGTAGTTGGTGATTTTAGACAGCGTTTCCGCGCCGACGATAAGGGCGTTGTGAACCCTGCCGCTTTCGATGAACTGCTGCGCAATTGAAATCCCGTAAATGAACCCGCTGCATGCCGCCGCCAGGTCGAATGCCCATGCTTTCTTGGAGCCGAGGTTTTGCTGCACAAAGCACGCTGTTGAGGGGAATACCATTTCAGGGGTGATTGTTGCGACGATGATAAGCTCTATTTGTTCCGGCTTTAACCCGGCTTTGGCAATGGCTTTTTTGGCGGCCTCGGTCGCTAATTGCGCCGTGCTTTCATTATTTTTGCAGATGTGCCTGTGTTCGATGCCCGTCCGTGTTTTTATCCATTCGTCCGATGTCTCTACTATTTTGGCGAGTTCTTCATTCGTAAGAATTCCGGGAGGTGCGTATGAACCGTGTCCCGTGATTACCGCGTTGAAATCCGAGTGGTGCGACTCAATTTTATTGCTCATCCCTGGCCCTTAATCCTTCTTCCGCCTGTTCGGCGATTTGTCCTTCTTCGCCGCCTATGTTGTTTGCCAAAAGGTATTCGGCAATTTTACCGTTTATGTTCATAGCGTGATATTTTTTCACCGCCATTATGGCGTTTTTTATCGTCCTGCTTTCGCTTGCCCCGTGGCAAATTAACGCTGTGCCGTTTATGCCCAGAAGCAATGCGCCGCCATATTCATGATAATCGTGCTTTTTGAAGAATCGTTTCATTAACCCTTTGAACATAGGCCCGATTATCAGCCGGAACTTATGCGTCATAATCTCCTGCTTTATCGCTTTGACAAGCCCTTCGATAAGCCCCTCAGTAAGCTTCAGTATGACGTTCCCCACGAATCCTTCACATATTGCCACGTCGCAGACGCCCTTGAAGATGTCCCGTCCCTCGATGTTCCCGATGAAGTTGATTTTCGGGTCCTGTTTTATGAGTCCGCGTGCTTTTTTGACTACTTCGTTACCCTTGGCGTCTTCCTCGCCGATGCTAATCAGTCCCACCCTGGGGTTTTCTATCCCGAACAGCTCACGTGCGTATATCGAAGCCATAACCGAATACTGGTAGAGGTTAATTGGCTTGCAGGCGATATTGGCCCCGACGTCGCAAACTGTGACAGGCCCTTCGAATGTCGGGAATACCACGGCTATTCCGGGGCGGTTGACGCTCTGCAGATTTCGCATACGCATCTGGAAGGCCGCGACACAGGCACCCGTGTTGCCTGCGGAAATAACGGCATCGGCCCGATCCAGTTTGCCTAATTTAGCAAGAATTGATATTGAACTGCGGGGTTTCTTCCGCAATGAATCGATAGGGGGGTCGTCCATACCAATAACGTCAGGCGCGTGAACAATGGTAAGCGCGGCAGGATAGGCGGCCATTTTGGGCAGCTTTGGCTCAATAACTTCCTTTGGGCCGACGAGAATCACCTCGTCGCCTTTTTCGAGCAGAGCAAGGGCCTCAACTGCGCCTGAAATGATGACATCCGGTGCATAATCACCGCCCATTGCGTCTATAGCGATACGCATCAGGAGTTACCCCTTTTTTTCGGTTTTTTCTGCTACTTTCAAGGTGATTTTTGAATTGAGATAACCGCACTTTTCGCATGCGGCGTGGGGCAGCTTTGCCTGGCCACACTTCGGGCATACGGCGTAATTCACCGGCTTAAGGGCGTGATGTGCCCTGCGCGAATGAGTTCTGCTCTTACTAATCTTTTTTATTGGTAGCATTAACTGATACTCCAAAAATTGCTTATGGTTAAAGCGTCCTCGATTAAAACAAGTATTGATACGTTACAGCGGAAGGTTTGTCAAGACGAAATTGCGTTTTTTACCGCATATCCGGCCGGATGACTCACCCATGGTTCAGTTTTGGCGGATTTTGCTCCGTTGAAATACCGGCTGTCTCTTGACACCCACTGCTGTTTCTGCGATAAAACTCGCGGTTTTGAAACCCAAACAACCAACGAGATACTATATACTAAGGACGAAATGATGAAAACAGCATTTTTATTTCCGGGTCAGGGCGCACAATTTATCGGGATGGGCAAAGACGTCGCTGAGGCGTTTCCCGCGGCAAAAGCCATATTTGACAGGGCCAACCAGATTTTAGGATTCGATATCGCGAAGATTTGCTTCGAAGGGCCTGCCGAGACGCTGAATACGACGACGATGTCTCAGCCGGCGATTTTTACGGTGTCGGCTGCGATTCTGGAGATATTTAGAGCAGGCGAAAAAACGAAAAATATCACCGCTGATGTAACAGCGGGCCTGAGCATGGGCGAATATACCGCACTTTACGCGGCGGGACTGATTAGTTTTGAGGATGGTTTGAAATTGGTCAAAAAGCGAGGTGAGGCGATGCAGGCCGCAGCCGACAAAAGCAAAGGCGGTATGGTCGCACTCATCGGCATTGATGAGGAAAAGACAAAAGCCCTTTGCGCCGAGGCAGCCCAGGGCGAACTTCTTGCGGGCGTCAATTTCAATTGCTCTGGTCAAATCGCGATAAGCGGCACAATATCGGCTTGTGAACGTGCGGAAAAATTAGCGGAAAAGTACGGTGTGATGAAGGCAATCAGGCTGGAAGTCGCGGGTGCGTTTCATACGACGATGATGTCCCCGGCGGCGGATGCGCTTAGCCAGGCGCTTGCCCAGACCAATATCAAAGACCCAACCCAGCCCAAAGTTATAGCCAATATCACAGCCGATTATTACACCAGCGCAAACCAGATTCGCGAATCGCTTGCAAAGCAGCTTGTTCAGCCGATATACTGGCAGAAATGCGTCGAACGGCTGATAGCCGACGGCGTCGATACGTTTTATGAAATAGGCCCCGGCAAGGTCCTCACAGGCCTGATGAAACGCATTCACCGCAGGGCGAACATAATTAACGTTTCTTCCGCGGCGGCGATTAACGAATTGTAAGGAGAATGATTATGAAACCGGCAACAACCATCACGGTGATATTTTTGCTGATTGTTTCAATAGTGCATTTGCTCCGTCTGATTTTGCAGGTGAAGATTACGACTAATCTTTTTGAGGTGCCGATGTGGATGAGCTTCCCGGGGTGCATCGTTACAGCCGGGCTGGCAATCTGGCTCTGGATGGAAAATAAAAAGTAGAAATAGGAAGCCGGCGATTTTATGGAAGCTGTGATATTTTCAATCGCGACGTTTTTTTCGACCTTTATGGGCGGGTTGTTCTCGATTAAATTCAAGAACAAGCTCAATGCCATAATGTGCTTTACGGCAGGCGTCCTGCTCGGCGTTTTCAGTTTCGATATCGTGCCTGAAATAATCGAGATGGTCAAAACGTATAATTTTGACTCCACGGGGGCAATGATTGCCTTTGTGCTCGGCTATATGGTTTTCCACGTCCTCGAAAAAATGATTTTAATCCATCACGCTCACGAGGAAGAATACGCCGACCACAAGCATCCGCAGGTGGGAATCCTTTCGGCCCTTGCGCTTGCGGCCCACAGTTTTATGGACGGCGTCGGCATAGGTCTCGGTTTTCAGGCCAGCAAAGCCGTCGGCATTGTGGTCGCAATCGCGGTCATATCGCACGATTTCACAGACGGTATGAACACGGTTACACTACTATTGATTAACAAAAACACTCCCAGAAGGGCCAAATGGTTTTTGTTTCTGGACGCGATAACGCCGACGCTTGGTGCGGCCTCGACGCTGCTTTTCACGGTTCCGCCTTATTTCTTAGTCCTTTACCTGGGCTTTTTCGGCGGGTTCCTTATGTACATCGGGGCAAGCGATATTTTGCCGCAGGCACACAGCAAACAATCCTCTATGAAAATGATAGGCCTGACCGCCCTTGGCCTGCTATTTATCTTTATCGTTAGTCGTGTAGTTTAAACAGGCATTCAGATTTTACTTTTATGGCTGCGAAAAAAGTTTTAATGCTTTTGTGTGAAGGTGTTGAGATTTACGAAGCCGGGGCTTTCTACGATGTCTTGGGCTGGTCGGGAGCGTATAGCGCGAAAAAGGTGGAAGTTATCACGGTCGGCCTTCAAAACCCGGTGCGAGGGACATTCGGAATTAAGATTATTCCGGATTGTTTGCTGGCGGACGTCGAAGCGGATGATTTTGACGCCTTAGCCATCCCGGGCGGTTTTGAAACTTATGGCTTTTACGAACAGGCGTATTCGCAACCCGTCGCCAATCTTATTCGTCGATTTGACGAGTTTAAGAAACCAATAGCCGCTATTTGCGTTGGCGCTTTGCCGGTTGCCAGCAGCGGTATTCTCAAAGGACGCCAGGCAACGACGTATCATCTCCGCGATGGCGTTCGACGTAAAAAACTCGCTGAGTTTGGGGCAAATGTAGTAGATAAGCCAGTTGTCTATGACGGGAATGTTATTACCTCGACTTCTCCCGCTACGGCGATGGGAGTGGCATTTGGACTTTTGGCGATGCTGACCGATGATGAAAATGCCGCTCGTATTCAGAAACTGATGGGCTTCCTGGAATAATCTCATTAAAAAACCGTGCAATTTTCGTAATCCGTGATTAAAATCACAAATCATAAATCACAAATTTTGGTGTCTGATAAAAGGAGCCAATGAGATGTCAGAAAAACGCTTAGCGGTGGTAACGGGCGCTGCGAGAGGAATCGGCAGGGCAATCGTATTGGAACTTTTGAGGCAGGGGCGTATCGTCGCCGGCTTAGACCTTAACGCGGTGCAGCTTGAAGAACTTGTGGCCGTATGCAAACAGCAGGGCCACGAGGTCATCACCAAGTGCATCGATATTACGAATTCCGAAAAGCTCACCGAGGTTCTCGAAGAATTAGCCAACCAGTTTGGCGGTATAGGCATTTTGGTGAATAACGCGGGTATAACGCGCGACAAGTTGATGATTCAGATGGATGACGAGGATTTCGACAAGGTCATCAACGTAAATCTTCGCGCGGCCTTTGTCGCTACACGCGTTGCGACGAGGTCGATGGTTCGTAATAAATTCGGCAGAATCGTAAATATCAGCTCCGTCGCAGGCGTCATAGGCCAGGCGGGTTCCACAAACTACGCTGCCAGCAAGGCGGGCCTGATTGGTATGAGCAAATCAATCGCACGCGAGGTCGGCAAAAAGAACGTTACCTCAAACTGTATCGCACCTGGCTTTATCCAGACCGATATGACGGCTGTTTTACCCGATGCCGTAAAAGAGGGCGCTCTGGCGTTCATACCCGTAAAACGGTTTGGCAATGTCGAGGACGTCGCCCGCGCAGTGGCATTTCTTGCTTCCGACGGCTCCGGCTACATCACGGGCCAGGTCCTCGGCGTCGATGGCGGAATGGCGATGTAAACGCCTTATCAGACGTTCATCATGGCATAATAGCTTCGACGAAGTCGGGTTGCTAGTCACTGCATAGGTTTCCCCCCCAAAATTCCCTGAAATTTTCTTGACAGTTTAGGTTGTATGCTTAAACTTATAAAAACAGCAGGGCTCCACACTTGTGGAGGATGGCGTTCTTAGCGTATTTTTGATGGGGGAAAAGTATGTTAAAACCGGGAGATATTGCAATGAGACATTTATTCGCCGCTTTATTTATCATTTCAGCCGGTTTCATCATAAAACATGCACATTAAAACACACTAACACACTTAATAGAGGATAATACAATGCGAAGTGGTACAAAAGACAAGAGACATTTTTTCGTTACGGTTGTTCTGGTCTGTTTTCTCCTTTCCACAGTTATTCTCCCTATACCGGTATATGCCGCCGCATCCCAGGCCCAGGAAGATGTTTCACAGCTCCTTGGCAGTATGCGTGGTCCGGCTGGCGCTGCGGCTCAGTCGATAAAAGGAGAATCGGCACGGGTCTATTTTGAAGATGGTTATTTACGTGTATTAGGAGCTCCTGCAAATAATTATTTTCCCGTGAACAAAGCCGTTGCCGGAAGTCCTACGGTTACGGCAAAAAACTTTATTACTGAACGCGGCGCGGTATTTGGCGTAAAAAGTAAAGCAGTAGATTTTGTCCCTAAAAAGAGCGAGGGGAAAAATAGCCATGGCTACGAACGATTCCAGCAGACATATTCCCAGATTCCCGTCTTTTGCGCAGAGGTGGTCATACAATTAAATGTGTCCGGCGGGGTGGAATACGCGTTTAGCCATATCATGCGAAAAACCGGCGAGCTTGACGGTGGGAAGGTTTCGACTGTCCCAACGATTTCAGCTGCTGACGCAGAGTTTTTGGCGATTAAACTAATGACCCAGAAGCACCCGGGCCTCCAGCTTGGCAGTTCGGATGCCAATCTGATGATATACCAGCCCGCGGTCGTGGGCAATTCAGGGGCGACCCGGCTGGTTTGGCAGACGGTGGTGGTAAGCGTTTCGGTACCAACGGTGAATGAGTTTATCCTGATTGATGCCCACACGGGTGAGGTTGCCCTGCATTATACGCAGATAATGGATGCCCTTAACCGGCAAATATATGACTCAAATAATACCGCGGCGGATCCGGGTACTCTGTTGCGGTCCGAAGGCGGCCCGGCAACGGGCATTACGGATGTTGATACGTGTTATAATTATTTCCGCGACACCTACAATTTCTATTTTAACGAACATGGACGCGACAGCATTGACAACGCCGGTATGAAACTGAATGGGACCGTGCGCATTTGTCCTTATTATCCCGACGAATGCCCGTATCAAAATGCTTTTTGGGACGGTTCACGTATGTATTTCGGGGAAGGATTTGTGGCTGACGATGTCACGGCACACGAGTTGACTCACGGCGTGACTCAGTACACGTCCAATCTGATATACATGAACGAATCCGGCGCAATCAATGAATCCTTCTCTGATATGTGGGGGGAATGGGTTGACCTGACCAACGGCGCCGGCAATGACTCTCCGTCAGTGAGATGGCTCATGGGCGAAGATATCCCGGGTATTGGAGCTATCCGTAACATGGCTAACCCCCCCCAATTCGGTGACCCTGACAGGAAAGGCAGCCCTTTGTGGTATTCGGGGACTGACGATAACGGCGGGGTTCATACCAACAGCGGCGTCGGCAACAAGCTTTGCTATTTGCTGACCGATGGTAATACATTCAATGGCAAGACGGTAACGGGCATGGGGATTTCCGCGACTGCGGACCTTTTCTATGAAGTCCAGACACACCTTTTGACCAGCGGAGCTAATTATGCAGACCTGCACGATGCTTTAACCCAGGCAGCGATAAATCTGGGATGGAGCGCCGCTAACAGGGCTAATCTCGAAAACGCGTGTCTGGCAACAGAGCTTTCGGCTGTCGGTCCTCTTCCTCCAGCCAATGATGAGTGCGTTAATGCTATCTGTGTCTCGGATGGCGTTCCTGTTAACGGTACGACCATTGGTGCCACGGGGACAGACATTACCAGTTGCGGGTTTGGGGATACGGCGGATGTTTGGTATTCCTATACGCCGGCTGTAAGCAGCAGCGTGACTATCAGCCTGTGCGGTAGCAGCTATGATACTACCCTGGCGATTTTTAGCGCCTGCGGCGGAACAGAATTGGCCTGCAATGATGATTCCTCCTGTGGGCTGTCATCACAAATAACCATGAGTTTGGCCGCAGGGACCACCTATCTGATCCGTGTTTCCGGGTTTGGCGGCCAGAAGGGTGATTTTGTTATTACTGTTACGGGTGGAGAAGGGGCGTGCGGGCCTCGGTCGCCCGTTGCACAAACGGGCAGCGCCAGCACACAATTTAACACCTCTGTACTTATTACGCTTGTGGCCACTGACGATGGCTTGCCAAATCCTCCGGGCATCTTGAATTATATTATTACCTCATTGCCCAGCCACGGGGTTTTGAGTGACCCTTGCGCAGACAGCATAAATTCTGTCCCTTATACACTTGCCGGCAATGGCAATAATGTTATTTACACTCCCGCCACCGGCTACGATGGAGTTGATAATTTTACTTTCAAAGCTAACGATGGTGGTGTACCACCTGATGGCGGTGATTCGAATACTGCAACGGTTTCAATTAGTGTTATCAACGCAATTTATATTGCAAACATGGACACCGACCCCGGCTGGACATTAGATAGTCTATGGCAGTGGGGAACTCCCACCGGGTCCGGAGGAGCGGCACACGGTAATCCCGACCCCACGGGTGGCTACACCGGCGCCAATGTTGTCGGCTATAATTTGCTGGGCGATTATGAGAATTTGATTGCTTCTACACGATGGGCGCAAACGCCGGCCATTGACTGCACGAATCGAACTGCTGTGACATTGACGTTTTATCGCTGGCTGAATGTCGAACAACCGCTGTATGACCATGCCTATATCCAGGATTCGAATGACGGTTCAACATGGAACACCATCTGGCAAAACTCTTCAGTAATTACGGATTCGAACTGGACACTGCAAACATTTGATATCTCCGCTATTGCTGACAACCAGCCAACCGTATATATCCGCTGGGGTATGGGACCGACAGATTCATCCTGGCAATTTTCCGGCTGGAATATCGATGACGTAAAAGTTACGGGTATCTCGCAGTTGAGTACGTTAACAATATCTTCAACCGATGGCGGCTTTACAGAGCCAAATGAAGGTGGCCATCAATATGCCAATGGAACTGTTGTTGATATCAATGCAATACCTGATTCGGGTTATTACTTCGTCAACTGGACCGGTACGGCTGCTGACGCGGTCAAGATAGCCGACTCAACCTCAGCTGCAACGACGGTCCTTATGGATGCCGATTATACGGTGATCGCCAACTTTGCAGTTAACTCGACACCGACACGCATCATTTCCCTAAGTGGCGATCTTGCCTTTGGCAGCGTGCTGGTAGGTTCATCGCCGCAGAGAATTTTGACGATTAACAACACTGGAAGCTCGACGATGACTGTCAGCGGCATCAGCTATCCGAGCGGATTTAGCGGCGACTGGTCAGGCACAATTGCGGCAGGAGATTCACAGCCCGTGACTGTGACGTTCTCACCGACTTCAACGACCAGCTACGGCGGCACAGTAACGGTCAACAGTGACAAGACCAGCGGTACGAACACCATCGCTGCTTCCGGAACGGGTACGTTAACACCGCCGACGCGCATCATTTCCCTAAGTGGCAATCTTGCCTTTGGCAGCGTGATGGTGGGAACATCGCCGCAGAGGATTTTGACGATTAGCAACACAGGAAACTCGACGATGACCATCAGCGGCATCAGCTATCCGAGCGGATTTAGCGGCGACTGGTCAGGCACAATTGCGGCGGGCGGTTCACAGCCCGTGACCGTGACGTTCTCACCGACTTCGGCGACCAGCTACGGCGGCACTGTGACGGTGAATTCGGATATGACCAGCGGGACGGACACCATTGCCGCTTCCGGAACGGGCACGTTGACACCAGTCAACTATACTTTAACGGTGGATTCATCCGGTGCATCGAGTGTGAGTATCGCAAGCAGTACGGGACATAATGGCATAACACCGTATGACAAAACGGTATTAGGAGGAACTTCTGTCAATCTCCAGGCGCCTCGATATGTCGGGTCGGGGGCATCACGGATGAGTTTCGCCGGCTGGAGCGGTTCTGTGACAGATAGCGAACTGTCAATTACATTCACCATGGATGATACTAAAACCATTACAGCAAACTATGAGTCAGATCCACAGATATATGTGAAGTTTGGCAGTTTCGATGCGCAGACGAACGTGAAGCGGACATTGAAGGATTGCAGTAACAATGACGTGACGTTCTCACTTTCGGGCGGCGGTTATGGCGAGATAGACCCCTATGACTGCCATTTTGGGCAAATCGAACTTTATAACACGACGGATAAGTCAGTTTTGACAATCAAGATTAAAAGTAAGACAGAGACAAGCATAGGTGACATCAATGTAAGTGGTCCGCTTAAAACAATTTCAGCTGCAAATATTGGACTGCAAGGTAACATTACAATCGGCTCATCAACAACACCGAATTCAACGGCGGCCGTAACGATAGTATTAGACCGGGCAAACTACCTTGCGATAAACAGTCAAATGCCAATCCAGTCGATTTCAGCAACGGAATGGCTCGGCGGCTCAATCAATGCCCCATCCATCGGCAGTATCACGACCAAGGGCGACAAGAAACGAGTAATACCGGGTGATTTAGACGTTAACGTTACTCTACTAAATGGTTCTATTAACAGTGTCAAAGTGGCTGGAACACTATCAGGTGATTGGACATGCAATTCTGTTAAAAGTATCTCTGCTACGGCTATTATCGAAACCAATCTGAAATTAAGCCAGCCGCCGGATGCAACGATACTCGCTCTCGGCAGTTTAACCGCTAAGGGCTGGATAGATTCGAGTCAAATACTATCGCAGGGTAATATCGGCACAGTTACCGCCGGGGCCATAATTGACTCAAGCTGTTTTGCGGGCGTTGCAGAGGGTATTACTGGTTTGCCCGCTGCCGAGGCAGCCAGTTTTTCCGAGACGGCTACAATCAAGAGCATAACGATGCCGTATTATATTAGCAGCAATATTGCCGCTGTAAATATTTTAAACGCATCCATTGCTTATCCGCAAAGTGACAACGGCAGTGTGCCGTTCGGCGTATCTGCTGATAATATTAAGAAGCTGACCATCAAAGAGACGAATGGCACCACTACTTTGCTAAAAGACCTTGACAGTTCAACGGACTCGAAAATGATAGACGGCGTCGAAATTCGCCTTTATTAAAAACCTGCCACTGGCATCATCAGTGGTCGGATTGTGGGTGTTCCTGGTTTTGCGTTCGGACGACGAAGACGGGGATATCGATTGCGTGGCGGACGCTGTCAACGGTTTCGCCATATATGATATCACCCATAAGACGATGGCCGTGGGAACCGAGTACTAAAAGGTCAAAACCATTTGCCTTGACGGATTTGACAAGTTCCTCGACCGGCTTGCCGTAGCGTAAATCGGTATTCACCTGAAATTCCCTCTCCGCGACTTCTTCCGCCAATTGTTCGAGATATGCCCGGTCATTTGTGCTGTGAGCGCTTTCGCTTTCCTTGCCATAGACCATTACGCCGGGGGTATCGACGACGTGAACGAGGGTAATGCTTGCGTTGTGGCTTTTGGCAATGGTGATAGCGGCGGAAATAATTTTCGCGTCTCCTTCGGTGTGCTCAAGTGCGACGCCAACGTGTTTGATGGTCATAGGCCTGATTTGTTTGGCTAACCTCTCGCCGGCTCGGCCATCCGTCGTTGTCCACGCTGTGCCTTTGCGGAAAAGGGGCATAAACGTAATAAACCCGAGAGCGCCAACCAGCAGGGCCGCAATAGGGCCAAATACCCACAGCCAGGGCGAGGCGCTGCCCCAAATCATTATTTCGTCGTAAACCAGTTTCAGATTCAACGCCACAATAATGGCTGCGACAATCCAGACGGCAATCTTTACAAAAATATTATTGGCGAACGTGCCCATTTTCTTTTTGTCGGAAGTGAAATGAATCAGCGGGATAATCGCAAAGGGCAGTTGTAAGCTGAGCACAACCTGTGAGAAAATCAAAAGCCGATATGTTCCTTCATTACCTGCTATTGCGATTACTATGACTGCCGGCACAAGGGCGATACCGCGAGTCATTAATCTTCGCAGCCAGGGGCGAATTTTAATATTCAGGAAGCCCTCCATAACAATCTGGCCTGAGATTGTGCCTGTGAGTGTGGAGCTTTGGCCCGAGGCAATCAGGGCAATCGCGAAGGCGACGGGGGCAATTTTGCTGCCCAAAATAGTATCTAATAAATTGTGTGCCTGTTGAATCTGGGTAACTTCTATGCCTCTACTGTAAAAAGTGGCTGCGGCCATAATCAAAATAGCCACATTGACGAAAAACGCCAGATTTAATGCTATGGTTGAATCGAGAAAATTAAATCTGCACGCCTGCTCCCTGCCAAGAAATGTTTTTGATATCCGGCGTGACTGCACTAAGCAGGAATGCAGGTAAAGGTTGTGAGGCATAACCGTCGCACCAATCATACCGATAGCGATGTATAAACTTTGTGAATTCAAACTGGGTTTAAATCCTGCGGCGATGCTTGACCATTCCGGCTTTGCGAGGAATACCTCTAATATGAAACATCCGCCTATGACCGCCACAAGCGATACGATAAACGCCTCCATTTTGCGGATGCCTAATCGGAGCAATACCAGGAGCAGGAATGTATCGCATGCGGTAACTAAACAACCCCAGAGAAGCGGCAGTTTGAACAGCAGGTTCAACCCGATTATGGTTCCCAGCGCCTCCGCCAAATCGGTTGCGGCTATCGCGATTTCCGCCAAAATCCAAAGCAGAAAATTAAAATGTTTCGGATATTCCCGTCGGCAGCCCTGTGCCAGGTCAAGGCCCGTAATAACTCCCAGCCGGGCCGCCAGGGTCTGAAGCAGGACCGCCATAAGATTGGACATCAGCAGGACCCAGATAAGCGAGTAACCGAAGCGTGCGCCCCCCTCGATATCCGTTGCCCAGTTGCCCGGGTCCATATATCCGACACTGACTAAGTAAGCTGGCCCGATAAAAGCGAAAAGACGGCGTAGCCAGCCGTGTTTCCTGACATCTATGGAATCGGCAAAGTGATTGCCCGCCTGATTGTTCGTATTGAGATTATCCATATCAACGCTATTTGGCTTATTTTGACTTTTCTTACTCAAACCGCAAGGGTAAATTGTGAATTTGTTTGAAGGCATCTGTTGGCGGCTGACACCAGCCGATTGTTATAAATTATTAGCCGGCGGTTATTTTTTCCAAAAAAATTCAAAAAAATGGTTGTCGATAGGGCTTGGGGCAGTTAATATACCACCCGACCGTCATCGGATGACGCAGCGTTGAGATGTGAATCCGCTGATAAACAGTTTGTTTGTGTGAAAAAAAACGTTGTTTTTGGAGGACAAGCAAGTGAGTGCTGATATGGATGTCCAGGCAGTAGAGCAAAAAGTAATAGACATAATTAGCGAGCAGATGGGCGTTGATAAAGCGGAAATCAGCCGCGAAACTTCCTTCATAAACGACCTGAATGCCGACTCGCTGGATACAGTCGAGCTGGTAATGGAATTCGAGGACGAGTTCGGGATGAGCATTCCGGACGAGGAAGCTGAGAAGATACAAACGGTCGGAGCGGCGGTTGATTACATAGTAAACGTGGGCAAGGCGGCAAAGAAGAAATAGCAGCTATAGAAAATGAGCAGACGAAGAGTCGTAATTACAGGTCTGGGCTGCATTACCGCCTTGGGAGAAACCGCTGACGAGTTTTTTGAGGCGCTTTGCCAGGGTAAAAGCGGCATCGCAACGATAGAGTCGTTCGATACCACCGCGTATCCTGTTCACTTCGGCGGCGAGATAAAGCATTTCGATGTTACCAAGTATATCGACTTCCGTGAAAGCAAGCGGATGGACCGATTTTCCCAGTTCGCAGTTTCCGCGGCAATTCAGGCGGTAAAGGAAAGCGGACTGGATTTTAGCAAGGAAGACCCGTACCGGATGGGTGTCATTGTCGGAACGGGCATCGGCGGCATTAAGGAAATCGAGGAACAGCACCTTATACTTTTGAAAAAGGCGCCGATGAGGATTTCGCCGTTTACGGTCCCTCGCCTTATGGCCAACGCCGCGGCGGGCAATATCGCGATACAGTATGGCCTGCGCGGACCTAATTTCTGCGTATCAAGCGCATGCGCCAGCAGCAACCACGCGATTGGCGAGGCGTTTTGTAATATCATAGCTGGACGCAGCGACGTTATGATTACGGGTGGCACCGAGGCCGCTGTAACCCCGATAGGATTAGCGAGTTTTTGCGCCGCAAGGTCGCTTAGCTTGCGAAACGATAGTCCCGCACAGGCGTCAAGGCCTTTCGACAGGGACAGGGACGGTTTTGTGCTTTCAGAAGGCGCAGGCATAGCGGTTCTCGAAGAATACGAGCACGCGAAAAAACGCGGGGCCACGATATACGCCGAAGTTCTGGGATACGGGGCGACCGACGACGGAAATCATATTACCGCGCCTCTGGCGGATGGGGCTGGGGCGGCCAAAGCGATGGAGTTTGCGCTGAAAGACGCGCAGTTGTCGCCTGACAAGGTCGATTACGTCAATGCCCACGGGACCGGAACTGAATTGAACGATATCGCGGAAAGCTCGGCAATCAGGACAGTGCTGGGACCTCACGCGTATAAAGTTATGGTAAGCTCGACAAAGGGCGCTCACGGGCATTTGCTTGGGGCAAGCGCAGCCGTCGAGATGATAGTGTGTGCCCACGCGATTAAGAAATCGATTGTTCCGCCCACGATTAACCTCGATAACGTCGATGAGCGTTGCGATGTGAAGATGGATTTCGTGCCTTTGAAAGCCAGGGAACACAAAGTAAGCGTCGCGATGAGCAACTCCTTCGGCTTCGGCGGACACAACGCCTGCGTCGTTTTCGGAAAAGTATAGTTTTTCCTGATTCGGCCTGCACCAGACAAATTTCGGTTTACTTTCCTATAAAGGCGTTATTCCTGTTGCCTGATTTCTCTTGTTCAATTCTGCATAAAAGATAAAATACATTTGCTTTTGGGGGAGGCGATGAGAATGGGACCAGCCAGGGCTTATGGTGAAGAAAAAACTGACTGAAAACGAGTTATCAGTTGCGACTGCGGAATGGTTTAAAATCTGGAGCGATTTAAATGGCAGAAATATTTGACGTTGTTGTAATCGGCTCAGGACCGGGCGGATATTTTGCCGCGATTCGATGTGCGCAAAAAGGCGCATCGGTCGCAATTATCGAAAAGGCCGAGACGGGCGGCACCTGCCTGAATCGTGGCTGTATCCCCTCGAAGGTGCTGCTTGCTTCCGCGGAGGTCCTGCTGCAGGCAAAAAACGCAGCCGCTATGGGTGTTGATATCCCAACGGTCTCGCCCAACTGGGTAAAAATGCAGCAACGCAAAGACGCAATCGTCTCAGGTTCCAGGAAAGGGCTTTCGGGGCTTCTGCAGGCAAACAAAATCAAGGTATTTGCCGGCAGCGCAATTGCTGCTTCACCGAAAACAGTAGTTGTCGAAACCGAGGCGGGACAAATCGAAATAAATGCGGCAAAAGGCATCATAATCGCCACCGGCTCAATACCCGTCGAAATACCGGCGTTCCCATTCGATGGCCAAACAATAATCAGCAGCACAGAGGCCTTATCATTACAGGCAATTCCCACGTCAATGGTAATCGTGGGCGGCGGCATCGTCGGCTGTGAGCTTGCCTGTGTTTACGCGGCCGTCGGAACAAAAGTTACAATCGTCGAGGCACTCGAACGAATCATTAACACCGAAGACAAATGGGTCAGCCAGTTATTGGAACGCGAGTTCAAAAAACTCGGTGTAACGGTTTTGACAGGCCGGAAGGTAACCGGGGTGAGCAGGTCAGATAACTCGGCGAAGGTGGTTTTGCATTCAGGCGAGTCCCTTGAAGCCGAAAAAGTCCTCGTGGCCGTAGGCAGAAAGGCAACCTGCGATAAGCTGACCATCGACAATTTGAAATTAAAGACCACCGGCACCGTAATAAAAGTCAATGAAAGGATGCAGACGAACGTCCCGGGTGTTTACGCCATAGGCGACGTGGTCGGCACAACATATCTGGCGCACGGTGCATTTGCGGAAGCGGAGGTCGTTGCGGATAATCTTTTGGGCGGAAATTCAACAATAGGTGATTATTCGCTTATACCGAGGGCCGTCTATACTTTCCCCGAAATCGCCTCGGTCGGGAAATCCGAAGACAAATGCGTAAAAGAAGGTATCGATATTGCAGTCGGCAGAGGGTTTTTCAGGGCCAACGGCAGAAGTTTGGCCCACAACGAAATAACAGGCGAAATAAGGGTGGTTCGTGAGAAGGCAGGCAATAAGATATTAGGCGTTACTATGGTAGGCGCAGGCGTGACCGAGCTTATATCGGCCGCTCGGCTTATCATTGGTTCAACCGAAAGATTCCACGACGTCAGCTTCCCGCACCCGACTGTTTCTGAGGTTCTCAAAGAAGCATGGGAGGACGCTTTCGGCCTTAGCGTTCACCAGCCGCCTAAAGCGGGCTGAACAGTTGGTTCGTGGATTGCAGACAGGCGGTTTAAGATAGAACGGCGCGAGATTTTAGTTGCAAAAACTGCTGAATATCAGTAGATTATTTTGGTTTTGGCGACGTACCCAAGTGGCCTAAGGGGACGGTTTGCAAAACCGTTATTCGTGGGTTCGAATCCCACCGTCGCCTGTTTTTCACCTTCACATTGGAACAGCTCACCGAAAAAATTGTCTAAATAAATACTTGACAAAGCTGCCAAAGGCGATAGGATTATACTTTGTCCATTTGGAGGCCTGTGAGAAAAATGATGGATGGGCAGAAAATACAATGGGCACAGGAGCATGCTCAGGGAATCCAGAAGCGGTTTGAGCAATGGCAGCAGCCACTTGGTATTGATGGCAAAGAGTATGCCGAATATCTCAGGATTGAGCTGATTCAGTGCTGCGATGACTCGCTATTAAAGGAATTTATCGAATCGTTGTCGGAATAAAGCCTGCCTTTTTTGACGGTTCGACGGTGTTCACCGCATGCTATGCTCAAGACGGGCGATTAGGCGATAATGCCACACCGCAGGGGGTATTCTTGTTTTTTGTAATCTTCACGGGGCTTGCGGGATGAAGAAACCTGCAAGCCCTTGTTTTTTTGCTTCCAATTCGCGCCTCTGTAAGTAATCTATAAGCATATTATGAAGGCGGATATTGCAAATACCGTTCTTGAACTTATTGACGGCGATATTACCGAGATGGATACCGATGCAATTGTCAACGCCGCTAATGCGCAGTTGATTCTTGGTGGGGGAGTAGCGGGTGCGATAAGGCAAAAAGGCGGCCCTTTAATTCAGCAGGAATGCAGTAAAATCGGTGGCACATTTGTCGGCGGGGCGGCTATTACCACGGGCGGCAAACTTAAGGCCAAACACGTCATCCACGCCGTTGGTCCAAGGATGGGCGAGGGCGACGAAGATAATAAGCTCAAAAACGCGACGCTTAATTCACTCAAACTGGCGGATAAGCATAATCTTAAGAGCATTGCCTTTCCCGCAATCAGCGCAGGCATATTTGGCTTTCCGATTGACCGATGTGCCGAAATTATGCTGCGGACAACGATTGGATACCTCAAAGGGCAAACGGGTTTGAAAAAAGTCGTCTTTTGCCTGTTCGGCAGCGATAGTTACACCGTTTTTGAAAATCAACTCAAACAGGAAATTGCGAAATGAAAGCGATTGTTTTGACAAAGGCCGGCCCCATAGAAAGCAAACCATTGACCTTGGTCGAACTGCCTATGCCGAAACCAAAAGAAGGGGAGATACTCATTAAGGTTTCGGTTTGCGGGGCGTGCCATACCGATTTGGATGAGGCAGAAGGCAGATTGCCGACGAAATTGCCCGTTGTGCCGGGACATCAGGTGGTGGGAATAGTTTCGGAGTTGGGCAAACGAGTAACGAAACATAAGATAGGTAACAGGGTGGGCGTCACCTGGCTTTACAGCAGTTGCGGCCAATGCAATTTCTGTAAAAAGGGAGAAGAGAACCTGTGCGAAAGTGCGAAATGGACGGGCAAAGACGCCGACGGCGGCTACGCGGAATATATGGTAATAAACGAAAATTACGCATACCCAATTCCCAAGCGGTTTACCGATTCACAGGCAGCACCGTTATTATGTGCAGGCGTTATTGGCTATCGCACGCTGCGTCTCGCTCAAATCCAAAAAGGCGAAAATATAGGTCTATACGGTTTCGGGGCGTCTGCACATATCGTCATTCAAATCATAAAACACAAATTCCCCGATAATCCCGTATTTGCATTTACCAAAAGTGGAGGCCATGCAGAACTTGCGAAATCGTTAGGCGCAATCTGGACGGGAATTTCGGGTGAAATTCCGCCGGTTAAGCTCGATAAGATTATGGATTTTACTCCAGTAGGGGAATGTGTCCGCGACGCCTTGAAAATTCTCAATCGTGGCGGGCGATTAGTCATAAACGCTATTCGCAAGGAGACGCCCATCCCTGCTCTTGATTACGCCGAATATCTCTGGCTCGAAAAGGAAATCAAAAGCGTCGCTAACGTTACCCGCAAAGATGCGGAAGAATTTTTGCCCCTGGCTGCCCAGATTCCAATTGTCCCTACAATAGAAGAGTTCCCCCTTGAGCAGGCAAATGATGTCTTATTAAAGATAAAGCAGTCGAAGCTGAAAGCGGCAGGGGTGTTGAGAATCAGCGTATAGCGGATGGTTCAATTATTGCTGTTGATGCTTTTAGGAGATGGGTTTGCTGCCTTCCAATAAATCTATATAAGCGCCCTTTATCAAATCATTATTTTTAATTTCCAGCTTTTTCATCAAGTCGCCTGCAATCTGTAAACACTCATTCACCGGCTGGTTATCCTTCATAACAACTTCCAGTTCGATGAAGTTACCGAGGGATTCTACCTCATCGAAATGTATCCTTGTTTGCCCGACAATAAAAAGATATCGTTTTTTGCATATCCTCCCCCGGACGGGCAGGGCAAAAGAAAGTGCTTCTTTCAGTGTATATGGGCTGTTGGTCTCGGATATACAGTAGTTTGACTTTTTAGGCGACGCAGTATCATCACGCTCATAATATATAAGTTCGCCGAGGTTTGGCGAAAATATTCTTAGTTTTAGTCGGCCGTGCGGCACAGCAAAAAAAGTATCATCCTGGCATATTAGTTTTTCAGAAGAGCCCGCGATTTCCTGAGCCAAATCTTTCTGCTGCTGAAAATCATGTGCTTTTGCTTTGATTTCAATATTTGTCTTCATTTGGTATCTTTACTTTTTTGCGTTTATTATATCGCCACATACTATCGCAGGATATCCAGAACACAAAGGATTGTCGATTCCAAATTTTTAGGGAGTGGGTATAATTGCCCACTATGAAGAATGCAGCGATAAGTGAATTGTTTTCCGATATGGCGGACATTATGGAAATCCTCGGCGAGGACAGGTTCCGCATCAACAGCTATCGAAAGGTCGCACGGGTCATCGGCGATATGCCGACGGATATCGAAGAGATGTTAGCAACGGGGAAATTAGCTGAGATACCGGGAATCGGGCAATCATCGTTAGCTAAAATCGAAGAATTCATAAAGACAGGGCAAATCACCGCGCATCAGGAGCTATTAACGAAGATTCCGCAGACGTTGCTGCAGTTGTTAAAGATACCGGGGATGGGGCCGAAGGGCGTTAAAGCGGTTTACGAAAATCTCAAAGTTAAAACTGTAGCGCAGTTGAAGACGGCGATTAAGGATGCCTCTTTGGAGTCGCTGTCCGGCTTCGGGGAGAAAAAAGCGGCTATTATTGCCAAAGGTATTGAATTCCTCGAAAAATCAACGGGAAGAATCCGCTTAGACCAGGCGTTTAACGCGGCGACTATCGTGATTGAGTTCCTTAAGGGTTTGCCCGGCGTCAAAAAGATCGAGTATGCCGGCTCGCTTCGCCGATGCGCCGAAACAATCGGCGACGTTGATATTCTCGTTGCCGCAAAGGATGGCAAAAAAATTATCGATACTTTTGTCGGAACTGAGTTTGTTCAGGATGTCCTGGCGTCAGGGGATACCAAAGGAGCGGCAATCATAAAAACAGACAGTTGTTCTGTTCACGTCGATGTCCGCGTTGTGCCGGAAAAGAGTTTCGGCGCAGCGTTTAACTATTTCACCGGTTCGAAACAGCACAATTTGCGATTGCGTGAGATAGCGGTAAAGGCAGGACTGAAACTAAACGAATATGGTCTGTTCCGCGGCAAAAAAATGATAGCGGGCGCGACGGAAAACGAAATTTATAAAAAACTCGGACTCGATTACGTTGAGCCGATGTTGAGAGAGGACAGGGGCGAAATCGAAGCGGCCCAAAAGCATAAACTCCCCCGTTTGGTGCGCCTTCAGGACATAAAAGGCGACATGCACATGCACACGACGGCCTCGGATGGCTCCTGCGAACTCGAAGAATTAGTTAATGCTGCCAAACAAAAGGGCTATCAATACATCTGCATTACGGACCATTCGCCTTTCGTCGCGATTGCCAACGGGTTATCGCCCGCACGTTTGGCTAAACAAATCGAGCGGATTCGCAAACTCAATGACCGGCTCAAGGGCATTACCGTTTTGGCTGGCGCGGAGGTCGATATCCTCGCGGATGGCTCGCTTGATTATGATGACAAATTGCTGGCCCAGCTTGATTTTGTGATTGGCTCGATTCATTCTCGAATGGCCGGCGACAGGCAAACGCTCACGAAACGCATGCTAAAGGCGATGGACAGCCCTTATCTTAACTGTGTTGGCCACCCGACAGGCCGGCTGATTGGCGAACGCGAGCCGATGGATATCGATATATCTGCGGTAATCAGGCATGCCGCCGAGACACGGACGGCAATGGAAGTAAGCTCGAATCCTTATCGGCTCGACCTCAAAGACGTTCACTGCAAAATGGCCATTGAGGCGGGAGTAAAATTAGTCATCAACACCGATTCCCATAAGCTGCACCAGCTTGATTATATGCCTTTTGGCGTCTCGACGGCTGCAAGGGGCTGGGCGACAAAAACGGACGTGCTTAATACCTGGCCTTTGGCAAAATTGAAAATCTGGCTGGCTGAAAAGCGGTAATTACGGTCCTTGCCGCTATAACCCCTTTAAACCGGCTCTATGGCTATGTTCGACCGATGTTATTGACAAACAGCCCAAAAAATGCTATACTACGCATATTACCAAATCTCTAATTAGCGGGTATATATGGCCAAAACAGCACGCAGACATTTGGGGGAAGTTTTGTATAAGGCGGGCCTGGTTGAAAAACAGGCCCTCATCGACGCTATTAAGGTCGGCCAGGCGAGCAAAAAACGGCTCGGCGACGTGCTTATTGAAAAAGGCCTTATAGACGAGGAAAACCTGGCAAAGGCCATCGCCAAGCAATTCGACATGAAATACGTCAACCTTGATACTACTACCTTGACCCCCGAAGTCATCAAACTTGTCCCCGAGGACCTCATCAAAAGACATAATGTGCTGCCTCTCGGTATGGATAACGGCAAGCTCAAGTTAGCCATTTCAGACCCCGTAAATCTCGATGCGATGGATGCAGTCCGGTTCCGCACAAACAAGGAGCTTGATTGTTACGTTGCCAATCCCGCCAAAATCAAATCATTTTTAACCGATACGCTTGAGCAGAGCAGGGCCGAGGAATCCGACCGGTTAAGGCACAGTATCGATGCCACCGCAGCCGAGCTTGCCGAGGCGGGGCATGAGTTTCAGGCGGAAGTTCTCAAAGCCGGACAGATTGCCGGCGATGCTGACGGCCCGGTCGTTCGCCTTGTAAACCTCATAATCGACACAGCCGTTAATATTCGGGCAAGCGATATTCACATCGAGCCGATGACCGACAGGGTGCGTATCAGGTACCGGCTGGACGGCGTTTGCTTTGAAAAAGACAATATACCCAAAAATATGCAGGCGCCGTTGATGACGCGTATGAAAATTCTTTCGGGTATGAACATCGCTGAAAGGCGTATCCCGCAGGACGGCCGTATTAAACGAACCATAGGCAATCAGGACGTCGATTTCCGCGTGTCTGCTTTGCCCGGTAACCACGGCGAAAGCTTCGTGCTCCGTATTCTGCGACCCGATGCTGTAAATATCGGCATTAAGGCGCTCGGTTTCGAATCCGATGACTATGACCGTTTCCAGCGAATCATCCGCAGGCCAAACGGCATATTTCTTGTAACGGGCCCGACAGGCAGTGGTAAAACGACCACGCTTTACGCCGCTTTACAGGAGCTTAACAAGCCCGACAAAAAAATCATTACCGCTGAAGACCCCATCGAATACAGTTTCGCCGGTATGAACCAGTGCCAGGTCAGAGAAGATATCGGCCTGTCATTCGATAAAATCCTTCGTGCAATGCTTCGCCAGGCGCCCAATATAATTCTCGTCGGCGAAATTCGTGACGGTACCGTCGCTGACGTCGCTATTCAGGCGGCACTTACAGGTCACCTGGTATTCAGCACGCTGCACACCAACGACGCCCCAAGCGCGATTACGCGTCTGGTTGATATGGGCGTAAAACCCTTCCTTGTCGCAAGCTCGATTCAAGCCATTATGGCCCAGCGATTGCTTCGGGTAATATGCAAAAACTGTAAAACCGTTGATAAAGACCCCGACCCTCAATATCTTCGTTTGCTTAATATTACCCCTGAAGACCTCAAAACTAACTCGATTTACAAAGGCGCCGGTTGCAGCCAGTGTCAGGGCCTCGGCTACAAGGGGCGTAAGGGTATATTTGAAATGGTCGAGCTTAACAACGAAGTACGGGAGCTGGCTTTTTCGAAGGCCCCGACCAGTGAGTTGCGGAAGGCCTGCATTGCCAGCGGTATGAGAACGCTTATGGAAGACGGCAAACTCAAGATATTCAAAGGAGTAACCACGCCGGCGGAAGTCGCGTCAATTGCTCAAGTAGAAGGTGTGAGGACCGATTGATACATTGTTTTTTATCAGGAATCATTAAATGGCAACAGTAAATATTGATAGATTGCTTCAGGCTTGCGTAACTATGGGCGGCTCGGATATTCATATAACGGTCGGTAGACCGCCTGTCTTAAGAATAGACGGCCGGCTTCGCTCGCTCGAAACAAAAGTTCTCGAACCGGATGACACCTTCGCGTTGATGAAAAGCATTACGCCTGAACGAAACCAGCAGGAATTTCAGGAAGAGGGCGGCACCGATTACGGTTTTGCCTATGGCGAACAGTGCCGATTCCGTGTGTCTGTTTTCAAACAAAAAGGCAACGTTGCAATGGTTTTGCGTTTGATTCCGTACAAAATCCTGAGTTTTGACGAAATTGGTTTGCCAAAGATATGCGCAGCGCTTTGCCGAAGACCAAGAGGCCTTTTCATCGTTACAGGCCCGACCGGTAGCGGTAAAACGACTACGCTTGCTACAATGGTTAATTACATTAACGAAAACATTGACCGCCACATCGTAACAGTTGAAGAGCCAATCGAATATTATCACAATCATAAAAAGTCGATTATTAACCAGCGAGAAGTTGGAATTGACGTCCCAAGCTTTGCAGAAGCCCTTCGTCGCGTGCTGCGTCAGGACCCCGACGTGATTCTGGTCGGCGAATTGCGAGACCTTGAGACAATTGAGGCCGCTGTCCGCGCCGCTGAAACTGGACACTTGGTTTTCAGCACTCTGCACACGACAAGCGCGGCAGGAACCATTAGCCGTATTATTGACGTTTTTCCCGTTGACCAGCAGGAACAAATACGTATTCAGTTGAGCAGTAACCTTATCGCGGTGCTTAGCCAGGCACTTTGCCCCTTATCCACAGGGAAAGGTCGGGTCGCTGCATATGAATTTATGGTTGTTACGCCAGCTATTGCAAACCTTATCCGCGAAAACAAAACCTATCGTATTGATTCCAGCATACAAACCGGCAGAAAACTTGGTATGCAACTGCTGGATGACCATTTGTGGCAACTGTATGAATCCGGCAAGATTACGATGTCGGAAATGCTTGATAAAGCGAGGACGCCCGGTGCTTTGCATGATAAGGCAATGGCACGTCTCAAGACCCTTAAGCCTCACGAAAGACCTCCGGAAGACGAGGAAGATTTCGGGCCGGTCCTACGAACATAATATCTTGCGATTCAAGCATTTATGTGCTGTTCGGGGGTGCAATTACCAGCCGCTGAGGATAATGCGGGGGGATACTCGCCGATTATGCTATTGTTGAGTGGCGGAGGGTATAAGTTTGATTTTGCAGGATGCGTTTTTTTAGAGCAAATTAGAGTTATGGGACTAAATATTGTCTCATTAACCGTATGTCTAATTGCTAAATACTTGACACAGCGTTAATTATGAACATATAATGGAAAGTGATGGCAAGGCAAAAGTAAGGAACGAGTTTATGGATAAGATGCCGCCAATAGAACAATTAAGAGGCAGACCTATAGGCCGAGTGCTTATGAAGATGGGTTTGCTTACCCGCGAAAAAGTCCACCATTGTCTCGAAGTTCAAAAACAAAGGCAGCAGCAGGAACACAAGAACATTCTTATCGGAGAGATTTTCGTTGAACTTGGGCTTGTACAGGAAAAACAATTGCATATTGCCCTTGCTGCTCAGCGAGGAATGGAATTTATAAACCTGGACGCAATCGAGGTTCCCAAGAGCGCACTGGATAAGCTTGCCCCGCAGATGGCAAAGACATATAGGGTTTTGCCCATTGAATTGAAGGAGGACACAAACGAGCTGGTGGTGGCGGTTGACAAGGCCGACAGCTTCCGGGCAACGGACGACTTAAGCACTCTGCTTAGTATGAAAGTTACCGCTAAAATCGTTGACACAAAGGCGCTTGACGCGGCTATTGCGAAATACTACCAGCAGAAGGATGAGGGGCAGGGAATAAACGAGCTAATCAGTGAAATTCAGGAAGACGGGTTCCTTGCCGAATTCGCGGGGCGAAACCAGAGTATCGACCTTGATGAATTAAAAGAGCTTTCGGAATCGAACCCGGTAAAGAAGCTTTTGAACCTGGTGCTGATGCAGGCAATCAGGGACAAGGCCTCTGATATACATTTTGAGCCGTTTGAAAATGAATACAAGATGCGATATCGAATCGACGGCGTCCTTTACGAGATGGTTCCGCCGCCGAAGCATATCGCCGCGGCGCTTAGCTCAAGAATTAAGGTTATGGCAAGCCTGGATATCGCGGAAAGGCGTCTTCCCCAGGACGGCCGTATTTCGCTTACCGTTCAGGGAAACCCGGTTGACCTGCGTGTCAGCGTTTTACCCACGATGTTCGGCGAAAGCGTCGTGCTTCGTATTCTCGACCGCAGCCAGATGCAATTAGACCTTGAAAAGCTCGGAATCGGGACAGAAAATCTGAATGTTGTTCGGCAGCTTATTCACAAGCCCAACGGCATCATAATCGTTACAGGCCCGACGGGTTGCGGCAAGACAACGACACTATACGCAGCGTTAAACGAGCTTAACGACATCGAGACCAAGATAATCACCACCGAAGACCCGATTGAATACGATATTGACGGCATCATCCAGGTACAGATGAGGCCGGATATCGGGGTTACTTTTGCCAAGTGCCTGCGTTCAATTTTGCGTCAGGACCCGGACGTTGTTATGGTCGGTGAAATTCGTGACCTTGAAACGGCTGAAATCGCCGCTCAGGCCTCGCTGACAGGCCACATCGTATTCACAACGTTGCATACCAATGACGCGCCGAGTTCCATCGCGCGACTTCTGGACCTTGGTATTGAGCCGTTTCTTCTGACGGCGACGATAGAAGGCATCGTTGCCCAGCGATTAATCAGGAAAATCTGTGAGCATTGCAAAACGCCGTTTTCGCCGACGGAAAGCCAGCTTATGGAGCTTGGGCTTTCTCCTGATGATATCAAGGGCAAAAAATTCTATTACGGCGCCGGATGCAACAGGTGCAACAACACAGGATACAAAGGCAGAACGGGCCTTTTTGAAATTATGACTTTTAACGACGAAATACGCGAGCTGATAATGAACCACGCGTCAACAAATGTTCTTAGGACGGCCAGCCAGAAGGCAGGTATGAAATTGCTTCGAGAGGCGGGTTTGTCGTCGATATATAACGGCCTGTCCACAATCGACGAAGTCGTGAAGGAAACAATCGCGGAAAGCGAATAACTTATGAATAAAAAATTCATAGGAGGTATTTATGCCGCTGTTTAAATACGAAGCTCTGGACTCGCAGGGAGTGGCGATTAAAAACGAGGTTGAGGCGTTAAGCCAGAAGGAAGCGGTCAGCAAAATAAGAAATATGGGGTATTTCCCCACAAAGGTAATGTCCGTTGGAGGGGGCAAGAAGGACGCCGCTGCCGGCCCTGTCGCTGCAAAGCCGAAGAGAAGACGCGGGGCGGGCGGCAAAGTCAAAATCAAGGTGATTGCCCAGTTCGCAAGGCAGCTGTCCACACTGCAGGACGCGGGTCTGCCGATTTTGAGGTCGCTGCGAATTCTTGAGGAGCAGCAGAAGGCAGGCACGTTCAAGCGTATCATCGGTTATGTCGCCGACGACATCGAAGGCGGCGCGACATTGTCTGAGGCGTTGAGCCGGTTTCCAAGATGCTTCGACCGCTTAATGGTGGGCATGGTCGCGGCAGGCGAGACGGGCGGCGTGCTTGACCTGATTTTGTCCCGCGTAGCCGACTTTATGGAAAAATCCCAGAAGCTCAAAGCTCGCGTCAAGGGCGCTATGATTTATCCGGCAGTTGTTCTTACCGCCGCGATGACAATGCTCATATTGCTGATGATATTTGTTATTCCTAAATTCGAAAGCGTTCTTAAGGAAATGCTTGAGGGACAGGGCTTGCCCATGATTACGCAGGTCGTGCTGAATGTAGCGCAGTGGATTGCCAAGGATTTCGGCTGGGCAATTCTTATGGGCGTGCCGTTCGCGTTTATGTTCCTGACCCGTCTTATCAGGCGGTTTAAGACGGGACGATACGTTCTCGACGCCATTAAAATCCGGCTTCCCGTCATGGGCCAGCTCACGCGAAAAGTAGCCGTGACCCGCTGGACCAGGACGTTAGGCACGCTTATCGGAGCGGGCGTTCCGATTCTCGACGCGATTAACGTTACCAGCGAAACCGCAGGCAACGAAGTATATTCCAAAATGCTTCTCAACGTTCAGAACTCCATCAGGCAGGGCGATACCTTCGCGACGCCTTTGAAACAGTCCAAAACGGTTGACCTGATTGTATCGAACATGGTGGCGGTAGGCGAAGAAACGGGAGACCTTGACAAGATGCTTCTCAAAATCGCGGACAACTATGACGAGCAGGTTGACGTCCTCGTTGCCTCGTTAATGCACCTGCTCGAACCCGTGATGATTGTTGTCCTCGGCGGAATCGTTATGGTCATTGTTTTGTCGGTGTTCCTGCCGATGATTAAAATTATTACCTCGCTGAACGTCGGCGGGTAAAAAACGAAATCTTTAAAACCGCAGTTATAGCGAATATTCAAGGAGAGTAAAATGAAACCGATTAACGGCAATCAAAGCAGGAGGATTGGTTTTACCATTATCGAGCTTCTCACGGTCATGAGCATCATTGTAATTCTCATCAGTTTGCTTGCGCCCGCGCTGAATCGCGTCAGGAGATACGCGACGGACGTCAAGCAGAAGGCGCAATTCCACAGCATAGCCATCGGGCTTGATATGTTTAACGCAGAATTCGATGGCTATCCCGATTCCAACGCCGCGGATGACCTGGTAAAAAACTATTGCGGCGCGATGCGTCTGGCGGAGGCAATGGTAGGCCAGGACCTCAAGGGATTCAATCCGAGTTCGAAATTTGAAAGACAGGGATTTCCCAACACCTCGGATGCTTTGTGGGATGGTATGCCTTATCCCCCATATAATACCTGGGGCGTTACTGGAGGCGTTACGGGTGCTGCCTATTACAATGAAAACATAAGGTCACGCAAGATGTATTTAGAGCTTGAACACGCAAACGCATACCAGCTTAAGGATATCTACGATAATGGCGCCATAACCGGCGCCACGGCCGGCTACAGTGGGCCTTCCGCGGTAGGTTTTGAACCCAATGCCTTTGTGTTGTGCGATTCCTATAATCGCGTTACGAATAAAACCACGGGCAGAAAAATGGGCATGCCAATCCTTTATTACAGGGCAGACCCGACAAAATATCGGTTTCCTACAATCGGCACAGCGGCTGGGACTATGAGGGGTATAATAGGTGACGGCGCTTATTATTACACATACAATTTCTATGACAATCAGGCCTTGATTCAAATGCAAATGCCCTGGGCAAGCGGCCCGTACGTTCACCGCCTGTCAGACACCGGGACAACTCCAGATGGTTTCTCGATTTCAGGTGCGACCGACTGTCCGGAAGAGTTCTATAGAATTATCCGCGACCCCAAAATCTCGTCTGGCGACAAGCCATACAGGGCGAATTCGTATATCCTGATTTCGGCGGGCTTTGACGGCCAATACGGCACAAGTGACGATATTTATAATTTCGGCGACTAAAAACTTGGCGAGTGTCCCTAAACTGGTTTGAAGTCGAAAGGATGGTTATGATGAATAATCGCAGGGCGTTTACAATCGTGGAGCTGGTAACGGTCGTAATAATCATTGCCGTATTGTTAGGCATCTTGCTGCCTTCTGTCACTGCGATTCGCGCAAAGGCAAAAGATGTGGCGCAGAGGGCACAGTTTAATGCCATCACAACGGCGCTGGAGGCCTTCAAACAGGATTACGGCGATTATCCGCCTTCTGACCTTTATGGAAATTCAACTCAAACTTACTATTGTGGCGCACAAAAACTTGCCGAGGCGCTTCTCGGCTGGGACCTGATGGGTTTTGACCCCAACTCCGCCTGGCGGGTAGATGGTTATACTGGAACCGGTCCAGCTTCTGTCCTGAACCACCCATTGACTGACCAGTCTTACGACCCATCCAGATTCAGAGGACTCGCTACTTTTGATGAACGAAGAAAACCTTATCTCGATTTGGCGACAGCCAACGCCTTTAGGCTTTATCGAGACCTGTTCAGTAATAAAGATTCGTCTATTCCTGCTACATTTGTGCTTTGTGATGTCTATCGCGTTCGAAAATGGACTGACCCGAATACAGGCAAACTTGTTAGCGCGGGCTCCCCGATTCTGTATTACAGGGCAACTACCACCAACAAGACAATCGATATGGCTGTTACTTTCGCAAATAGAACCTATAATTATAATGACAACTGGCCGATAACTTCTTCCCTGAAACTTACTGCAAATGGTCCCGGCGGCCTGAAACATCCCTTTGATTCTCCTTCTTCTGACGGCACCGAGTACCCTGTTTTTTACAGTGATAGGGCAACCTACGACAGCACAATTTATGGCGGTTCAGGCATTGGCTACGGGATACGAGACACGAAGATTCCGAGTGTTGCACGGCCATATAATTCGGATAGTTATATTTTAATCTCAGCGGGGCCTGACGGCTATTACGGCACAGCCGACGACATACACAACTACTAAACGCCGGCATTTGGGCGGTTAATACTTATGAAAACGCGCGCTTATAAAACCGGCTTTACGCTCATCGAAATGATAGTGGTGATTGCCATAATCGCCATACTCATCTCGATGGTCGTCACTATCGCCAAACGCATCGACGACCAGGGCAAGGAGCGATTGACAAGAGACACCCTTGTTCTAATCGACAGCGCCCTCGAACAATTCCATGACTTCGGATATGAATATAAAGGGGCCTATGCAAATCTCGGCCTGACATTTCCCCTTGATTGTAACAACTTAAATGATCTTACGATTTTTCAGAACACACTTAGCAATGCTTTATATCCAACGTCATTCACAGTAAGCATTAACGGATGGGCACAGCACGACCCGAGTTTTTCCGGTTCCGAAGCGTTGTATTTTATCCTGAGACAGATTCCGGATTGCCGGGCGACGCTCGATAAAATTGATAAGTCGCTGTTTACGGATAAAGGCGCAGATAAAGTTTCGGATATTACTATCACAGTGCCCACCGGCGGTACTGCAACTACATTGCCGTTCACGAGAATCATCGACCCCTGGGGAACGACGCTGCGATATGACTACTACCAGAAATATGTCAGTTCTAATTTGTGGTTGCCTGTTGCGGGTACAATTAAAACTTTTCCTGTAATAACGTCCGCCGGGCCGGACAAGAAGTTCGATACGGCCGACGATATATCTAACGTGAAGTAAAATGAGAAATAAACGCAGACAGTTCGGTACAACACTTGTCGAGATGACGGTTGTCATCGGGATAGCCGCGTTGATGCTCGGCTTAGCTGTCCCTGCCACGAATATGCTCCTTAATTCCTTCGAGTCCGAAAGCGGCGCAAAATCCATAATCAGTTCCGCTATGGCCAGCGCACGCGCTATTGCTTCCAAAGAGCAGCGATACGCAGGAATCCGCTTCCAGAAACGCTACGACCCCGCTAACCCCAACCCCCTCAATGTCTCGCAATATATCATTTTCATAATCAAAGAAACCGACAGGGATTTATCGGGCAACCTTATCACCGACGGTTTCCGCTTCCGCGCCGTTGATGGAATACAGCCAATCAAACTGCCAGATTCAATAGGTGTGATGGACTTGTACTATGAGCCGGATTCGCTCTTCCCCGCAATTGGTGACGGGATACTCGACAGTGATACAGAAGCAGGCAACGCCACAGTTTTTACCGATGTTACATCTTTTTCGATAATTTTTTCGCCATCCGGCAAGCTTGTCTTCCACAGGGTTCGTGTAAGAAATAAAGATGGTAAGACAATAGATGGTGCCGATAGCTATGACAACGTTTTTAATAAAATTTCCCAAATTGAAGCCGGTTACGGAATGTTTCTCCAGGACGATTATTACGCTGGTTATGGTGGTGCTACAAAAATAAATTTGGGATTGGGTCCGGAACTCAGCAGAAACAGCTTTTTAATTTACGATACCAAAAAATTCAATCAGGCATATAAAAACGGCAACCCATATTTCGGCTATCTTAAACAGTTGAATCAGATTTATATCAATCCTTACACAGGGACAATTATTAACGGAAAATAATGAATGTTAAACATCAAATAACGAGCGACGAGTCACGGGCGATGAGACACGCATTTTCTCTCACCGAGGTTCTTATTGCCATCGGGTTGCTGGCTATTGGGATGCTCTTTATCGCGGGGGCGTTTCCCGTGAGTATTCATTTCACGGCGGTTGCCACCGAGCGGACAATCGCCCCGATAGTCGCCGACGAGGCCTTCGCTAAATTAAAATTTTATGGGCCTGATTTTAATAATGCTCCTATTAGTGACGCCGAATTTGCCTATCCTTCTACTCCTTCTCCTTCAGCTCCGACGCCCGACCCCAATTCCAGGCAATACTGGTGGTCATTCCTTTATGATCCAGATCCGATTGATCCGAATACTATCAATGTTGTAGTCTTCGTCTTTAGAAAAGCAGGTGTGTCTTCACAATACTGGGTCCGCGCATCACTTGTTGTCCCGACACTTCAGATATACCCTCACCCGGAACTGATTTACGTCAGCGTTTCCGTTTCGCCAAGCGGCAGGCCTGATGAGCTTATGATTAACGACCTGGTTGCCGACAGTGTCGATGAAGCAACCTTTATCAACGATGGTTACACAATTGTGGACGATGCCTCCGGCCTGATATACCGTGTCCTCGAAAGATATCCAACCAGCCCCAATATAATTCGGCTGGATAGGGACTGGGTCGGCCCATTGCCGCCGAATTTGGTCTGGGTTGCTTCGCCGCCTGTTAATGGCGGCCGATACCCCTGTATTGGTGTTTATCAAAAAGTTCTGCATTTCTAATTTTGCTTATGAACGAAATACGAAATACTAAATACGAGCGACGAGCGACGAGCAACGAGCCACGAGGTTTTACCCTCATCGAGCTTGTCGTCGCCATAGGCGTAATGGCGATGGTGATTTTCTTTGCCGGGGTGATCTTCAAAACCAGTATCACCTCATACCGCACCGCCTCTGCCCAGGCCGAGATTATGCAGAAATTTCGCGCCATTACCGACCAGTTGAACAGCGATTTTCAGGGACTCCGCAAAGACGGCTATCTCATACTAAATGGAACAGTCATAAACCGGGCTGAATATACCGGTGCTGCCCCGACCTTTTTCTACATATCAGGGCTGTACTTCTTCAGCACGGGTGATTTTCAATCGTGGTATAACCCGGCCGTACGAAGCAATATCGCCCGCATTTATCTTGGCTACGATAAAACATCGCTTGCTGTTGACCAGAATGTCCCCGTCAATCACTGGCGGCTTGCACAGGATGTCAGCTTGCTGACGCCCGGCCTGACCGGCGGCGATTACAACGATGTAAATTTTGCCTGGTGCCAGGTTAACTCGACGGGAATTACGGGAATTATTAATAATGCCACCGCGATGTTTTCTAATCCGCCGGATATAAATACAAATGCCCCAAATACCTTAAGTCGGCTGCTTTGCGAAAATGTAGGCTACTTGGAAATCAGGTATGCCGACGGCACCAAAGACGCCAGCGGTGCGATTGTCTGGACCTTTACTGGCTGGGGGCAGTGGCAGCCTTCAAATGCCGGTTCATGGCCCAAGGCGTTGAAATTCACCTTCACGCTTTACGATTCACGAGGCGTGTTCAAGAAAGGCCAAACTTTTACCCATATCGTTTATATTGGTGACTGATATGACAAGGAAGTTAATTCCAAATTCGCAATCTGCAATTCGTAGCGGCTCGGCTATTATTCTCGCGGTTGTTCTGACAACCCTTCTTGCAATCATAGGCGTTCTATTTTTGTTTTCTTCCCGCGTTGATTCCGTTGCCACCTCATCAGTAGGGGATAACCATGACCTCAAATTGGCCGTCGATACGGTAGTAGCGCAAATATCGAAAGTTCTTACTAATAACGTCCCCGGCATTGACCCAACCGGCACATACTACAATTACCCCGACGGCAATAATCCCTGGCTTGCGTGCCTTGAACCGTATCAGTCCGGCTCAAATTACTTCTGGCAGCAAGCCAGCAATATCTATGGCCCCTTAGGATTTCAAAAAGTGCAGGCCGATATTTTCCCCGACTATAATAATACTACGGTTGCTCCTTATACGAGAGCCGACGCTGACGGCGATGGCGTTAGCGATTCGTTATGGATGCAGATTCCGAATGTGAACTCAAGCAAAGGCAAGCCCATTTACGCCGCCGTTCGCATAATCGACAACGGCGGTATGCTAAATGTCAACACCGGCTACAGGTTCGATGGCAACGCCGCCCCCAACCGTACCGACGGCTCAAGCCAGACGCAAATCAACCTCCTCGCACTGGCTCAAAGACCATACGATAATCCGGCTACTGCGACAATTCAGACCAATGCGAACAATCTTGTGCAGTATCGCTGCGGCACTGCCGATGCCAACTTTTATGAACCGAATGTTGTCTGGCAATACGGTACGCCTAATGGCGCTTATACTCCTTTCGACATCTCCGATGAGCTTGAATTGCGTTACCGTTTTCTTATAGACCAGAACGATACACATACAAGATGGGAATCCTGGGACAAACAATTCGATTCACCTTATAAAACGCGCCCCTTCGACAGCTCAAGTGATTACAATGAGAATGACTGGTTTACTTATGTCCACGACAGTCCTTCTTTCAACGCCAACTACGCCTATCGCCACCTCGCCACGACTTACAATATGGACAGGATTATCGCTCCCGATTGCAATAAAATGTTCAATATCAACTCGGCTCTCAACTTTAATACTAATACGATTTACAATGCTGTTCGCGCTGTCCTCCCCAGTGTTTTTTCAAGCGCTGACGTGGCGCAAATTACCGCAAACCTGATGGATTACATCGATGGCCCTAATTATCCTTCCACCGATCCAAGGTATGACCCCAATAATGCAGTCACTGTCGTACCTGACCCATGTACGGGGAAGCTATACTACGGTTTCGAGCAGCCCTGCATTTACATATCCCAAATTGCCGAGAATTTTTATAAGCCGCCATCAGCAGACGAGTATAGCCCTCCCCCCGTTCATTCTTACGCCATAGAACTTTACAAGCCATACACAGGCGATTCGTTACCCGATGCTAATTGGCAGCTTGTAATCGGTAGTAATCCTGCTAATCCTATTTCAATTCCATGGTCTGTAAACAGTCCTTTCTTCGTGATAGCAGATATTAATGTGAATGCGCCTCTGGATATTAATTATGTCAATGCCAGCGAAGTTAATAACTTATTAGTGGTTTTTAATGTTGGTGGTGACCATATATCGTTACAACGAAAGGTTAATGGCATTCCTGTGACAGTTGATTCGTTACCCGTTCCCCGTGCGGACGCCGCTACCGGCTGGCTTATTGATAGCCCCGTTAGTACATCCCCGTACAGCATCCAAAGAGATATTACCCTTAATAAATGTATCAGAAGACTATGGTCGGGCGTTCTGTCCCCGCCTGTGTCCCCGCCCTTTCTCGGCAGCTTCAATAGTCGTTATGTTTCGCTCGATGCCGATACGATTCAGGCGCACCCGGCAAATAAACAATTTACCAACATTGGCGAAATCGGCCAGCTTTTCCGCAAAGATGCCAATATGATCTGGCCGGCTGATACGGAAGCATCAGTTCGCCTCAATATCGCCGACGCGAATGTCCAGAATCTTTTCAAATACCTGACCGTCATGGACCCTACGTCTTACACCGGTGACCCGAATGGGACTAAAATCAAGGGCAGAATAAATATCAACACCGCACCGTGGTATGTCCTTGCGCAATTGCCATGGGTCTCTTACCATACCCAGCCGAATTATAACCTTGCCCAGGCAATCGTAAATTACCGTGATACTATTCACGGCGCCTTCCACAATATCGGCGAACTTATGACCGATGCTAATAACAGTATCAATAGCATAGGTTACTATCAGGGCAAAACTATTCCAGTCGGCTTAGCGACGCCCCAGGACTGCAATAGCGGCAATGGCGACGCATTTGAAGAGCGGGACGTTATTTTCGACCGCATCAGCAATCTCGTTACTGTTCGCAGCGATGTATTTACCGCTTATATCCTCGTCCGCGTCGGCCCCTCCGGCCCGCAGAAACGCGTCATTGCCATTTTTGACAGAAGCGGTGTTACGCCCGCAGGCGGCAAGGTAAAAATTGTCGCGATACAACAAGTGCCAGACTCGAGGTAATCCGAAATCCGAAATTATTTGAGTAGAGCTATCATTTCGGAATACACCTTCTTGTTTCCGCCGACGGTCATCAGCTCCTGGGCCGCGTAATTGTCGAGGTTCATCGGGAAAAGCTTGTTGCCTTTCCAGTCGCTGACAATTGCGCCGGCGGATTCGGCAATCAATACCCCGGCGGCCACGTCCCAAATCTTCGGCCTGACAAAAACCACCCCGACAAGCGAACCTTTTGCTAAATACGCTAATTGCAGGCACGAACTGCCCAGGGTGCGCGACCTCGCCTTTTCCATAAGCGTGATTACCCATTTCGGCACGCCGTTATCGAAGAAGCTGTCGGTCCCGACGCTTGAGAATCTGTCGAAGCCGTCGTCGCCCGCGCTGATTCGCCTGTTATTTAGCCGGGCCTCGCCGCCTTTTATCGCCGTGAACATCGAATCCGTTGCCGGGTCATAAATCACTCCCACTACCGGCTCACCCTCATACATCGCCGCAATCGATACCGAAAACAACAGCATCCCTTTGGCAAAATTTGTCGTCCCGTCAATCGGGTCGATTACCCACCACACCTTTTGGCTCCCCCTTGGCGGCTGTTTGAACATCTCACCTTTCGGGCCTTCCTCGCCTATAAACCCATCGTCAGGATGCGTTTCCTTTATCCGGTCGATTATTATCTGCTGGCAAATCGTGTCCGCCTGCGTTACGAGCTGGTCAGGCCCTTTCACGGATACCTTAATATGGCTCGATTCCTCCATAGCTCTTTGTCCCGCTAATCGAGCCGCGACCTCCGCGGTTTCCAGCATCCTGCTCAAATCCTTCTGTTCAAGTGCCATATATTTTCCTTTCTTGACGCAATCTAAGAATGCCGGTATTGTAACGCCCTTATGGAATCAGGCCAACAACCAATCTCGCCGAAGTTGTTTTCGCGTGCTTCCGCTAATCAGCGGCTGATTGCGGCCGCCATCTTTCTTGTCATTGCCGCCGGCTTTACTCTTGGCTGGCTTATGGGCCAATTCCATTTCTCTTTATATCCCTTCCCATGCGGCTTTAAGCAGTGTTATAACCTGCCTTGCCCGACCTGCGGCATGACCACAGCCGTCATCGCTTTTTCCCACGGGCACATAAGCGACGCCTTTTATGCTCAGCCCGCCGCGGGATTTTTCTGCTGTTTTGCGACAGTAATCGCATTTTTTGCTTTCCTTGTCGCCGCTTTTGGGGTATATTCACCATTGATTGAGCGGCAGCTTGCGTCACTTAAACTGCGGTATGTTTTTGTCGTGTTGTTGTTGATTTTGGCCGCCGGCTGGGCTGTAACGCTCGCAAGAGCAATAGCGCAGAACCGCGGCAATTGAGGATGCTGAGGTAAAGTGAAACCGAAAAAGGCAAAATCTGGCATCACAATACGCTCTTTTTGGCCCGCCATATTATTTTGCGTGGGGTTGCCGCTGGCCCTGTTTTACGCCGGCTGTGCCCCCCAGATGCTTGCCGTTATCGCCACCCCGACTTCTTCCGAAGCAGGCGCTTCGGCTGAATACGACCTGTCTAAAAACAAAGACCAGAAAATTCTCGTCTTTGTTGATCAGCCCGCTTATCTAAGCGCCTATCCCAACCTGCGGTTCTATATCACCGATATGATAACCAAGATTCTTCAGGACAAAGAAAAGGCCAAGATACCGCCCTCGCTGTTTATAGATTATCACTCCCTTGCCGATTTGCGGGCTGCAACACCTGATTTTTATACGCTTTCCCCGACGCAGATTGGTGAAAAACTCGGTGCCGACCTGGTCCTGGCCGTTACCATTACCGACTGCAAAGTCAACGATATACCAGAGGGCGGCTACGTCGCCGGCTCACTTGATGCTTACGCCGCACTTTACAGGGTCTCATCAGGCGAAAAGCTCTGGCCCGCCACCGAAAGCTCACGTCTTGTTCAGGTGGGGTTCGAGTCAGAGCGGCGGGGCCGGGACGCTGCTGTTGTCCGTCTGGCCGCCGCCGCTTCGCACTGTGTTACAAGATATCTTTATAATTGTCCTAAAACCGGTTTTAAAATATCGGATGAGCGAACCGCCTTGGGGTGGTGAAGCTGACAAACTAAATTTTACCTGAAACGTTTTTTATAAAGGATGATTCAATGATAAAAGTCCTGATTACAGACAAACTCGCACAGGAAGGCATTAACCTGCTTAAAGCGATGTCCGACGTCGAAGTCACCGTCAAGACGGGCATAAGCGAAGACGAGCTGGCAAGTATAATAGGCGGCTACGACGGCCTGATTATCCGCAGCGCAACGAAAGTTACCGCAAAAGTTCTTGCAAATCCAGGCAGATTCAAAGCCGTTGCCCGAGCGGGCGTCGGTATCGATAATGTTGACGTAAAAGAAGCTACCCGCAAAGGCGTCCTTGTTATGAATACGCCCGGCGGCAACACCCTCAGCGCAGCCGAGCACACTATGGCGCTTATGCTCGCGATGAGCCGACACGTTGTCCCCGCCTGTAATTCGCTTAAGGCCGGCGCATGGGACAGGAAACAATACGAGGGTAACCAGCTCAATAACAAAACCATCGGCATAATAGGCCTCGGCAGAATCGGTATGGCCGTCGCCAAAATGGCCAAAGGTTTCGATATGAAGATTCTTGGCTATGACCCGCTTGCCGTCCCCGCGGGAGCCGACCAGTTGGATATCGAAATCACCGACAAGCTCGAAAGAATCTACAAAGAGGCCGATTACATCACCGTCCACGTCCCCAAGAACGAGCAGACGCTGAATATGATTAACACCGACCAGATTAAAATGATGAAGCCGACCGTTCGCCTGGTTAACTGTTCGCGAGGCGGCATCATCAATGAAGACGCGATTTATACAGCGCTGGCCGAAAAACGCATCGCAGGCGCCGCCCTTGACGTGTTCCCCAAAGAGCCGCCGGAAAATACGCGGTTCAAGGAATTCGCCAATTGCCTCGTTACCCCTCACCTCGGCGCAAGCACCGAAGAAGCGCAAATCGAAGTCGCAGTTGAGGCCGCCCAGATACTCGTAAATGCTTTACGCGGCGACTCCATCAGGAACGCTATCAACGCTCCTTCGACCGCCGGTGCTGTGCCTCCGCTGGTTCTCAAGTATGCCGAGCTTGCACGCCGAATAGGCGTTGTCCTGAGCACTCTCGCTCCGGGACAAATCAAACAGGTCCAGGTCGAATATCGCGGCGCTATAGCCGAAATGCCTCTCCAGGCCGTAACGCTTAATTTCGCAATAGGCCTGCTCCAGAAGCATTTCGAGATGCCGCTGAACCTGGTCAACACTCCCGTCCTGGCTAAGGAACGAGGTATCAGTATCGACGAAACCAAAAACCCGACGCCAAAAGACGTCGCTTCCAGCTTCTCCGCCAAGGTTGTTACCGACAAAATTACTCGCACTATCACCGGTTCGGTCTTTGGCGAAAAGCTCCTGCGAATTATCGAGATCGACGGTTTCAACGCCGAGATAACCCCGCAGGGTGCGGTCCTCATTATCTTCAACGAAGACCGCCCCGGCGTCATAGGTCATCTCGGCACGGTGCTCGGCAAGCACAAAATCAATATCGCAACTATGGGCGTCGGCCAAAAACCAGACCTGCATAAAGCCGTCCTGGCTGTCTCGCTCGATAAAACGCCTGATGATGCTACAATCGATGACCTTCGCAAGCTCGACTTTGTTAATGAAATCCATGTTTGCCAGCTTGATTAACTTCGCAGACGTGGAAATGAAAAACGAATCGGCAGCGACTCGACGGGATTGTTTTTAATGGCCGGCGAACTGATTATTACCGTTAGCGGTCTCAGGGGTATTGTCGGCGAAAACCTCACCCCGCAAGTCGCTGCCGATTACGGTCGCGCATTCGGCTCATTCCTGTGCTCACGCAATCTCAATATCGGAAAACTTGTTGTCTGCATGGGCCGCGACTCTCGGCCCAGCGGACAATCTCTCGCTGATGCCGTAACCTCAGGTCTTACGTCCGTCGGCGTTAGCGTCATTGACCTTGGTATTGTCACCACACCTACCGTCGGCATTATGGTCCGGCATCTCGCCTGTGCCGGCGGTGTTATCATTACCGCTTCTCATAACCCCTTGCCATATAACGGCGTCAAACTGCTTCTCGATAACGCTATGGCGCCGCCTCCCAATGTCGCGGAGCAGATTAAAAATCGTTTCCTTAACAGGGATTTTGTCTCCGCCGATTCGCTAAAACCGGGCAATGTCTCTGCAAACAGCGAAGCTGATGATATTCATCTTGCCAAAGTCCTTCGTCTCGTTGACCAAAAGGCAATCGCCAAAAAACAATTCAAAGTCGTCCTCGACAGCGTAAATGGGGCAGGGGGGCGACCGGGTATAAAGTTGCTTACAGCTCTCGGCTGCAAAATCACCCCCGTAAATACCGAACCGACGGGCCTGTTCGCTCATACGCCCGAACCCACCGCCGAAAACCTTACTTCCCTTTGCGATGCCGTCAAAAACGCTCACGCCGACATCGGCTTTGCCCAGGACCCAGACGCCGACCGCCTTGCTATTGTTGATGATATGGGTACATACATCGGCGAGGAATATACCCTGGCTCTTGCCGCCAAACTTATATTCAGCAAACAAACCGGCAATGCTGCCGCCAATCTCTCAACCTCACGTATGATTGACGACATTGCCAAATCAGCAGGGGGGCGAGTCATCCGCACTCCGGTCGGCGAAGCGAACGTCGCCTCCGCGATGCTCAAAAATAACTGCATCATCGGCGGCGAAGGCAATGGCGGCGTCATCGACCTCCGCATCGGCCCCATCCGCGATTCCATCGTCGCTATGGCATTTGCCCTGCAGTTGCTCGCACAGACAGATAAAACCGTTAGTCAGCTCGTCGGCGAAATACCTCGCTATTCGATGACCAAATACAAATTCCCCGCCGACAAAGCAAAAGTCAAACGCATCCTCGACGCTGTTCAAAAACTTTTCCCCGATGCCAAAGTTGACTCCTCAGACGGCTTCCGTTTCGATTTCCCAGACGCATGGATTCACATCCGCTCAAGCAACACCGAACCCATCGTCCGCGTCATAGCCGAAGCCAAAGATAAAGCTGCCGCCGCCAAATACATCGACGCCGCGCTCAAAATTGCCCAAAACCCGGGTTAAACGCTTTAGGAAACGTCATTTCGAAGTTCCCACCGGTCATCTTCAATCAGGCAAAGTCGATATTCCCCTTTGAGTAGTTTACCCGCGAACGAAATCTGCTTTTGATTTTCGTCCTTTTTGATTAGACGATATGTTCCGCAATCGGCTATTTCCACCCGGCCTTTGCCCTTATTCACGCTGCCCTCATAGCTGAGGAATTTAAGTGGGTGGTCGAATATCTTCGCCGCCTCAATCGCCTCTTTTCCCCATTTTTCAGGGGGCAGCGCCACCCGATATGTTTCCAGTATCCCGTCCCGCTCCAGCATCAAATCCCAGTGCGTCGGCTCCGACTCTTTCTGATGCTTCTGAACGACAAATCTCTTCGGTTGTTCCATAGCCGTAGCTCTATATTAAAGTTTTAACCCTGCGATTAACAAGATAACAAATCATAGCAGAAAATTCTTGCATTTGCCGAAGATATCTAATAAAATCCACGCCCTTCCAGCACTGTTTATTGTTGTGAGCATTTCGCCGCTCGCCAATATCTGGGTGGGTTCTTGAAAGGTTGTTTTGGACTATTATTATGCTTGATAAATTTTTTAATCCGAAATCAGTTGCTATTGTGGGCGCCTCTCGCCAAAAAGGTAAAGTCGGCTACGAAATCCTCCATTCTATGATTGAAGCCGGTTTCCCCGGACCAATCTACCCCGTCAATTCTCAGGCTGACGAGGTCGAGGGGCTTAAGTGTTACCCTTCCCTTACCGCAATCGGCCAGGCGCCTGACCTGGCGGTCGTTGTCGTTCCGGCCAAGGTGGTCGCTGCCGTTATGCAGGAATGCGCCACCCTTGGCATAAAAGCCGTGGTTGTAATAACTGCCGGCTTCAAGGAAATCGGCGAGGAGGGCCGAAAGCTCGAACAGCAAATGCTCCAGATTGCCAGGCAGGCCGGAATACGAATCATCGGCCCAAACTGCCTCGGTCTCATCGTCCCATCAAGCAAACTAAACGCCAGTTTTGGCGGCACTATTCCCGCCGTCGGCTCCACCGGCTATATGTCGCAGTCCGGCGCTCTGCTCGCTGCCATTCTCGATATGGCCAATGCCAACGGCATTGGCTTCAGCAAGCTCGTCAGCATCGGAAACAAAGCCGATGTTGATGAAATAGATATTATTGAGGCCTTCGCGAATGACGACGATACCAAGGTCATCGCCGGCTATCTCGAAAACATCACCGACGGAAATACCTTTGTTCGCATTGCAGAACAAATCTCCCAGAAAAAACCCATCCTGCTTATGAAGGCAGGCGTTACCGCCGCCGGCGCAAAAGCCGCCTCCTCCCATACAGGCTCGCTCGCAGGCAGTGATACCGCCTATGAAGCTGTCTTCGAAAGGGCGGGTGTCATTCGCTGCTTCTCAATCAAATCGCAGTTCGATTTTGCACAGGGCTTCGCTTATCAGCCCCTTCCAAAAGGCGCTTCAGTTGCAGTTATCACCAATGCGGGCGGTGCAGGCATTATGGCCGCCGACGCCATTGAAAAACAACAGCTCACCTTCGCGAAATTAACCGACGAAACTAAAAAGAAGCTCGCTTCGAAGCTCCCAGCCGCAGCCAATTTCCACAATCCAGTTGATGTCCTCGGCGATGCTCTACCGGACCGTTATGAATTTGCTATTGATGTCGTTCTCGACGACCCCAATGTTGATGCGGTGTTGATACTGCTTACGCCGCAGGCGATGACCGATTCCACCGGAACGGCTGAAGCTATTGTCAGGGTCCTGAAGAAAAAACCCGGCAAACCTGTCTTTGCCTGCTTCCTCGGCGCTTCAAAGGTCGCCAAGGGAAACGCCATTCTCAGGGACAACAAGATTCCGCAGTATGATTCCCCCGAGGCCGCCGTTCTTACTATCAAGGTTATGGTTAATTATGTTAACTGGAAGGCAAGGCCGAAACGTATCGTCAAACTCTTCTCCGTCAATCGTCACAAAGTCGAAACTATCCTCCAGAGAAATCTCAGGCAGGGAACCCGTCAGATTGGCGAAGCCGAATCGAAGGAAGTTCTCGAGGCCTACGGCTTCGTAACGCCCAAGGACGCCGTCGCGAATACCGCCGTCCAGGCAGCGAACATCGCCGACCAGCTTGGCTACCCTGTCGTCCTCAAAATATGGTCACCCGATATCATTCATAAATCGGACGTCGGCGGCGTCAAAGTCCACCTCGAAACCGCACAGGAGGTTATGGACGCCTTCGACCTGATGATGTTCAGAATCCCCAAAAAACTTCCCAGTGCCAAAATTCTCGGCGTCCTTGTCCAGCAAATGTGCGGCGGCGGCAAAGAGCTTATTCTCGGTATGAACCGCGACCCGCATTTCGGCCCCCTTATGATGTTCGGCATGGGCGGTACTATGGTCGAGGTTATGCACGACGTGGCGTTCTATCTCGCCCCGCTTACCGCCGAGGAGGCCAAACAAATGCTTATGAGCACAAGAACTTATAAAATGCTTACCGGCGCAAGGGGACAGAAGGGCGTTGATATCGACGCCGTCGCTGAAGCCCTGCAGCGCCTATCTCAGCTTGTTACCGAATTCCCGGAAATTCAGGAAATGGACATCAATCCCTTTATGGTCGGACCGGCCGGCACAACTCCCGTAGCCGTCGATGCAAGGATAAGGGTGGAAAAAACTTAAAACAGGAAAATTTATTATGGCTGATTTCGACTGGAAAGAAAAATATAAATCAAAAGTAACAACCGCCGATACCGCGTTGAAGCTCGTCAAGTCGGGCGACAACATCTTCATAGGCACCGGCTGCGCTCAGCCGCAGCATTTGGTCGCCGCGCTCGTTGAGCATTCCGCCCATATCTACGACGCGCATATTGTCCACCTCCTCACTATGGGCAATGCTCCCTATGCCGGCGAAAAATACCGCGAAAAATTCAAAATGAACTCGTTCTTTATCGCAGACAACGTCCGCGAAGCGTTCGGCAAAGGCATCGGCGATTATACCCCTATCTTTCTTTCCGAAATTCCCAACGAATTTGAAAGCGGCAGGATTCCTCTCGACGTCGCCCTTATTACTGTAACTCCTCCCGACGTCAACGGCCTCTGCTCCCTCGGCGTCTCCGTCGATATCGTCAAATCCGCCGCTTCCAACGCCAAATACGTTATCGCGCAGGTCAATTCCCGTATGCCGAAAACTTTCGGCGATTCATTTGTCCACGTCAACAACATTGACTGCCTTGTCCCCTTCGACGAGGATGTTTTCGAAATCACCGTCCCCGAAACAGACGATGTTATGCGACGCATAGGCGAAAATATCGCCCGGCTCGTCGAAGACGGCTCAACTATCGAATGCGGCATCGGGCGAATCCCCCAGACGCTCGCGGAATACCTCAAAGATAAAAAAGACCTCGGCATCCACACCGAAATGTTCAGCGACTGGATTATCGACCTTATCGAATGCGGCGCTATTACCTGCGCCAAAAAAACCGTCAACCACGGCAAAATCGTCGCCAGTTTCTGCATGGGCACCAAACGCCTTTATGAATATATCAACAACAACCCGTTCTTCGAGTTTTACCCCTCCGAATACGTCAATGACCCTCATCTCATCAGTCAAAATGAAAAAATGGTCGCCATCAACGTAGGTCTGGAAGTTGACCTCACGGGGCAGGTCTGCTCCGACTCCCTCGGCTATCGCTTTTACAGCGGTATCGGCGGACAGGTTGACTTCACCAGGGGAGCCGCCAAAAGCAGGGGAGGTAAAGCAATTATCGCTATGCCCTCCACCGCTCGCAACGGTGAAATCAGCAGAATCGTTCCCCATCTCGCCGAAGGCGCAGGTGTCGTTACCACACGCGGAGACGTCCATTACGTCGTTACCGAATACGGCATCGCCTATCTCCACGGCAAATCAATCCGCGAAAGAATCCTCGACCTCATCAATATCGCTCATCCCAAGTTCCGGACCGAGCTTATCCAGGCCGCCAAGGCACAAAAATACATCTACGCAGACCAGATTGAGCTTGATTGGGACAAAGTCAGGTATCCCGTGGAGCTGGAACACTATGACACTCTCCGCGACGGCACCGAAATCTTCTTCAGACCCGTCAAGCCCAACGACGAGCACGAGCTGGCCGAAATGCTTTACTCCCTCAGCGAAAAATCCGTCCAGACAAGATATATGACACACACTATGGCATTTCCCCACAAGGACGTCCAGCAGCTCACAAACATCAACTACCAGAAGGATATCGCCATCGTCGGCGTAGTCCCCGGCCCTTCGGGCGATGAGCATATCGTCGCTATGGCCCAGTACTTCCTCGACCCCAAAACCCAGGCCGCTGAAGTCGCCTTCGTCGTCCACGACGAATGGCAGCAAAAAGGAATGGGAACCTACCTGCTCGATTATATTTGTAAAATTGCCAAGCAGCGGGGCGTCAAGCGGTTCTTCGCGAAGGTTATGCCGACCAACAAGCCGATGCTCGCCATATTCCATAACTCCGGCTACAAGGTCAACACCACTTTCGACGGCGAGGTTTACAATATATCCTATGACCTTGCCTGACGGGAGAATCTTATTGTGAGCGATAAACCCGCTGCCTTTATTTATTCGCCCAAGCTTGAAGAAATTTCATATCCGCCCGAGCATCCCTTCAATACGACGCGGGCAAAAAGAGTCCGCGAAGTCATAAGCTCTATGGGCCTGCTCTCCGCGCCGGATAGAATCGAGGTCGCGCCCGAACCCGCCGACAGAATCGTCCTCAAAAAATTCCACACTGCCCGCTATCTGCATACCCTCCAGGACGCCTCAAAGGGCCAATGGAATTACGAAGCCCTCCAGATGGGCATCGGAACGACCGAATGTCCTGTCTTTAAGGGAGTATATGAGTACTCGCTCCTGGCGGTCGGGGCAACTATCACGGCGGCAAAGCTCATCCTCGACGGTAAAGTTGACCTCGCCTTCAATCCTTCTGGCGGCTTTCATCACGCCCACCCCGAGCTTGCCGCGGGCTTTTGCTACATAAACGACGTTGCCCTCGCCTGCGAAGTCCTCGCCGAGCATGGCAAAAAAGTTCTCTACCTCGACGTTGATGTTCATTGCGGCGATGGCGTCACTGCCTTTTTCTATAATCGCTCCGACGTAATGACAATTTCGCTCCACCAGAACCCCAGGACCCTTTTCCCCGGCACCGGCTTCGAAAATGAAATCGGCAATGGCAACGGTAAGGGCTACTGCGTCAATGTCCCTCTGCCCATTGGAACTTATGACGACGCCTATATGCTCGCGGTCAAAGATGTGGTGCTGCCCTTAATCGGCGCATTCAAGCCCGACGTATTTGTCTTCGAGCTCGGCGCTGATGCCCTCGCGGGCGACCCGCTTGCCAATCTCCGCCTGACAAATAATGTTTACTCCGAAATCATTCATAACCTGCTCGCCTTTAAAAAGCCCATCCTTATGACAGGCGGCGGCGGCTACAATGTCCCCAATACCGTCCGTGCCTGGGCGCTTGCCTGGTCCGCGCTCTGTGGCGCAGATTCCGAGCTTGATGCCAATATGCTTATGGGCGGAATTATGCTCCAGACCACCGAATGGCACGGCGGCCTGCGCGATAGAGAAATCCCCGTCAACTCCCAGCAGCGCGACGCCGTTATCCCCGCCCTCACCGCCACCCTCGATACCCTCAAATCGACCCTCTTCCCGCTCTACGGCCTGTAACTTTTACATTGGACATTTAATATTGGTCATTGGATATTTAGTATTTACCCGCCTTTGGCGGAGTCCTTATCCCAAAATCATAAATCAGCAACCTGTCCTGAGCTTGTCGAAGGATCATAAATCAAAAATGGCTTATGTCTTCTTCACCGGCCCCAGTGGCAATACTATCTTACCGTAGCACTCGTTCAAAACCTGGGCGAGGCCCGTATATATAGCTGAGAATCCGCAGAATATCCCCTCGTAGCCGGCTGCTGTGCCAAGTTCGGCGCTGCCGTTAAGGTCTTTGATTCCGAGCATTACAAACAGCACCGTCAGCGACAAAAACACCACCTGCAAAGCCCTGTTTAATTTCAGTGTGCCGATGAACATTACAAACGTAAACAGGCCCCACATAAACAGGTACGCCGCCATTCCTTCTTTTGCTGTTGGGTCCGCCCATCCGACCTTGGGTGCGACTATGAGCCATACTAACGTGAGCCAGAAAAGGCCATAGGAGCAGAACGCTGTTGTCGCGAACGTGTTGCCTTTTTTCCACTCCATTATGCCTGCGATAATCTGGGCAAGCCCGCCGTAAAATATGCCCATCGCAAGAATCATACTGCCCAGCCCGAAAAACCCTGCGTTGTGCAGGTTCAAAAGGACTGTTGTCATTCCGAACCCCAGAAGCCCTAAGGGCGCAGGATTTCCCGTCTTGTCTTTCAGCTCTGTTACGTTTGCATCCATATTCTCTTCCTTTCCCTAATTTGTAAAAGCCACATCTCGCCCGCCCTTGGCGCGGCGAATCCGCAATCGCCAATCGCAAATCGGCAATTACTTGCCTCTTCCTTTTACCAGCGATTCTACAACAGTGGGGTCGGCCAGCGTTGTGATATCGCCAAGGTTCGAGGTGTCGCCTTCGGCTATTTTTCGCAGAATTCTCCGCATAATCTTGCCCGAACGGGTTTTTGGCAGGCCGTGAGCGAACTGTATCGCCTCGGGTACCGCGATTGGGCCAATCTCCTTGCGGACGTGCAGAAGCAGTTCTTTTTTCAGCTCTTCGGTTTCCGGAATGCCTTCCTTTAGCGTTACGAAGGCATACAGCCCCTGTCCTTTTATATCGTGCGGAACGGGCGTTACCGCGGCCTCCGCTACCTTCTCGTGGCTCACCAATGCGCTTTCCACTTCAGCCGTGCCGATGCGGTGTCCCGATACGTTCACAACGTCGTCGATTCTGCCCATCAGCCAGTAATCTCCGTCCCGGTCTTTCCGACAGCCGTCGCCCGTAAAATACAAATCAGGGAACATCGTAAAATATGTATCGATGAACCTGTCGTGGTCTCCCCACATTGTTCTCATCATCCCGGGCCATGGTTTGCGTATGCAGAGTTTCCCGCCTTCATTTACCGCGCAGATGCTCCCGTCGTCGCGCAGAATCACTGGGTCAACGCCGAAGAACGGCTTACACGCGCTTCCCGGCTTTGTCGTATGCGCCCCCGGCAACGGCGTTATCAATATTCCGCCCGTCTCCGTCTGCCACCACGTATCTACTATTGGACATTTACTATGTCCTATTTTCTCATAATACCAAATCCACGCTTCGGGATTGATTGGTTCGCCGACCGAGCCGATAATTCTGAGGGTATCGAGTTTGTATTTTGCTGGCCATTCCTCGCCGAGCCGCATCAGGGAGCGAATAGCGGTAGGGGCGGTGTAGAAAATGGTTACACCGAATTTGTCGCAGACCTGCCAGAAGCGTCCGGCGTCGGGATAGGTTGGCACGCCCTCGAACATCAAGCTTGTCGCGCCGTTGGCAAGCGGGCCGTAAACGATATAAGTGTGCCCCGTTACCCAGCCGATGTCCGCGGTGCACCAGTAAATGTCGTTGTCGTGAACGTCGAAAATGAACTTATGACTGAGCGCCGCGTGCAGAAGGTATCCACCCGTAGTATGCACGACGCCCTTTGGTTTGCCCGTTGAGCCGGAGGTGTAAAGAATGAATAGGGGGTCTTCGGCGTTCATTTTCTCCGGTTCGCAATCCTCTTTTGCCTTTGCAATTTCGTCGGCATACCATGTGTCCCTGCCTGCCTTCATATTGCATGGTTCTTCGCCTACCTTTACCACTATCGCGCCTTCGATGCTTGGTGTACTCGCAAGGGCTGCGTCGGCGATGTCTTTGAGCTTTATATGTTTGCCCGAACGCATCGAGACGTTGCTCGTTACCAAGAGTTTGCATTTCGAATCGTTTATCCTGTCCCGCAGCGAATCGGCGCTGAAGCCGCCGAAAACAATCGAGTGAATCGCGCCGATTCTCGCGCAGGCCAGCATCGCAATCGGCAGCTCCGGGACCATCGGCATATATATCGCGACGCGGTCGCCTTTCTTTACGCCTTTGGATTTAAGTACGTTGGCGAATTTGCACACCTCTTTGTGCAGTTGCTCGTAGGTGTATTTCCTGACCGCTTTATCTTCCTCTCCCTGCCATATAAGCGCGGTCTTCTTCGCCGCGGCTGTCTTCAAATGCCTGTCTAAGCAGTTATATGAAACATTCAGTTGCCCGTCCGCAAACCAGGTATGCTCGATTTTGCGGTTTTTTGTGTCCCATGTATATTCGAGGCCCTTTGTCGGCTCTTTGAACCAGCTCAGCGATTTGGCCTGTTCGAGCCAGAACTTATCCGGCTCATTTATTGATTGCTCCCACATCTGCTGATATTGCTTCATACTGCCGATGTGCGCCTTGGCTGCCACCGCCGCCGGCGGCGCAAATTTCCTGTCTTCCGTCATCAATGAAGTGATTGCTTTTTTCTCGTTGCCCATACCTCTTTCTCCTTGCTCCTCAGGGGGGTTTGAAATTGTCAATTCGTTCCGACGAATCTGTCACGCTCTAACGGCCATATTCTTCATGCCCGCTGTCAAATGTCAATAAAAACTTATTATTGAACGACAAAAAACGATTTTGATGCGAAAACTTTCACAACAGTATCGGTTTTGACTGGTAAATCGGCACTCTTGGACGCTATTCGCGTAAAAACAGTTTTTTCCCGATTTTTTCTTCGTGGTGAAAAATAACAGCGTAAATCTGCGTAATCCGCGTCAAAACCTTTTTTGTTTTTTTTTGTCGCAAAATGGCCCTTTTCCGCCTCTATAACTATAGCGTACAGCGTGTAGCGTATAGCGGACAGTAATCTGTGTTAAACCCGTGAGATGGCGGCTTTGCCTATCTCACGGGTTGAATCAGTGGCTAATTTTTTTGTGTTTTTTTGTGGCTAAAAATATCTCTGCGGCCTCAGCGTTCTCAGCGGTAAAGCTCTTTGTGTCTTGGTGCCTTAGTGGCGAGAACCATAACGAACTTACGACCTTCTTGACGATATATAGTTAAGGCCTTATTATGCCTCTGCGCTGTTGGTGTAGCCAGGAGGGTATGAAGTTTACCCGCCGTGCTCTGTGGCGGGCTGGAGTGTCCTAACGCCTGTGCGGGTAATAGGTTATGTGAATTATTCAGTTGGGAAACACGATTAGAAACGTAATGATTAAAACCACAAAACCACAAGGATTTTAAGAAAAAAGTTAAAAAGAAAAGGTAAAAACGCTTCGTGTTTATTCGTGTTCTTCGTGGTGAGATGCGAAATGCTAAAGATGAAAGGAGTTTATGCCGGATTTAATGCAGCAAAATAAACAGACGCAGGTCCCCGCAACTTCGCTTTTGCGAGGCAAAACGGCGGCGGTCATCGGCCTTATCGCTATGCTCATTTTCGCCCTTCACGCCTGCACACGCATGGTTGGCGCGGGCGATACCTGGGTCGCGCTTGCCTGCGGCAGGCATTTTTACAACCACGGCGTCGATACCAACGAACCATTCAGCGCCAACTCTCACCGTGTCGGCCCCACAACCGAGGAGATTGCCACCTGGCCCGACTGGGCGCAGACCATTGCCGATAAGGTCAGCATCAAGACCCTCAAATACTGGCATCCCACCGGCTGGATAGACCAGAACTGGCTCACACACGTTATTTTCTACTGGCTGGCCTATGACTCGTCTATCGCCGACGCCAATAAGCTGACGTTCAATTCGCTTGTGTACTTGAAGTTTACGTTATACATACTTACCGTTATTTGCGTTTACTATACGAGCAGGATTATTGGCGTTTACCCCGCCTTTTCCGCCGCTGCCGCTTGCGCCGCTCTGTTCATAGGCCGCTCATTCCTCGATATCAGGCCTGCCGGCTTCTCAAACCTCTTGGTCGCTATCTTTTTGCTCATCATGGTTCTCTCGACATATCGTAATTACCTTTACGTTTGGCTTTTGCTCCCGCTCACGGTATTCTGGGCAAACCTCCACGGCGGCTATATTTACATCTTTATTATGCTTACCCCTATAGTTGGACTCCGCGTATTAGGCATGCTTTGGCGAAAGCTCGCCGTCAGGCTCGAGCTTGCTCCTGCCATTCCTGCAATTGATCCCTTACCCGGAACCACTTTACCTGCTCTTTGGCATACCATTGCTGTCGGCTTTCTTGCTTTTATCGCCTCCATCATTTTCAATCCTTTCCACCTCACCAACATCACCCACACTTTCCAGATAAGCATTTCCGAAAACGCCGAAGGCTGGAGAAATGTTCATGAGTGGTGGCCGGCGTTTCGGTGGGACAACCCTGTGGGGACGGCGTTTCCGTTTTTGGTGATGGTGGTGCTGGGAATAGGGCTTGTGGTGATATGGACGATAATCCGGTTTATGCTGCCGAAACAGGTGCAGGCAAAGGTAGTGAAATTACAGGCGGGGTATCAGCCAAAACAGTCGAATGGGTTGGCATATACGGTGGGTTTTGCGGGAGCGGCACTGGTAATATGGGCAATAATGATTTCGTGCTCAATGACCGACGCTGCACAAAATACGCCGCAGGAGCCAAGTATAGCGGGGAGTATGGCTGCGAGTTTTCTGATAAACGGTTTGTTTGTGGGGATATTGTGGCTGGCAGTATTTGTAAACATTCACACGATATATTTGATATTGCCATTCGGGCTTTTCCTGCTATTCGCGACGAACAATGAGGCGGGGTTCGCGGGGAGATATATATATCCGTTTGTAACGACGCCGTTTTATTGCGGATTGTTCGCGATAGCGTCGCGGCTTTCGAAAAAGCCGAGGTATTCACCGTTTAATATAGTTTACGTTCTGGCGGCGTCGATAGCGACGGTACTGGTTTCGGCGGCGATGGTGAATCCGTTCAAGTTTACGCAGCCGTTATGGCATTTAGGGCAGTTTTTAAATCTGCGGCGGCCATGGGCGCCATTGTTCGAGGCCAACTTAGATATAAACTACCCCTATTATTTCCAGGTGATTTACGCGGTAAACTTTTTATGTATAGCGGCGTGGTTTGCAGCGCCATACCTGAAGGAATTGATGACGAGGATAACAGGGGGGGAAACAGAAGCTGCCGGGGAAGAGATGCCGTATCGTCGTCCGAAGATAGACCTTGCGATGATAGTAGTCGCGGCGCTGACGGCGTATATGGCGTATCGGTCGCGGCGATTTATACCTATAGCGGGAATAGCGGCTTGTCCGCTGGTAGCGCTGCTGGCAGACCAGGTAATCGAGATGGCAGCGGCGGCGAGGAATTTCCGGAAGTATGGCCGAGTTTCGCTTCCACGGATGCCTTTTAGCGTTCAGGTATTGTTAATAACCGCGGCGGCAATATTAGTCGGCGGGCTTGGGGTACACTGGGGCATTAAATTCAAGGAGATATATATAGACCCGTGGGCGACGGACGCGAAGTTCGATTCAATGTTTATGCGAATGACGGCTTCGGCGGCGAAGCCATTCGACGCATGCGAATTCATAAGGGCGAACAAGATGCGCGGGAACATGTTCAACTACTGGACGGAGGGGGGCTTTATCGCGTGGGGACAGACGCCTGACGCGGACGGTCATACGCCGTTACAGCTGTTTATGGACGGCAGGGCGCAGGCGGCATACAACTACCAGGCATACGGGACGTGGTCGGAGATAATGTCGGGCGGGCCTACGCCGAGGAAGGCGATGATGAGAGGCCAGAACCTTACGGCTGATGATTATGCGCAGACAGGGGCGTGGTTAGACAAACAGCTTAAGCAATATAAGGTATGGATGATATTGATGCCCACGAACCAGTTCGAGTCGGCATTTGTGAAGGGTATTGAATATGCGAAGAGCTGGCGGACGATATTTTTGAGCGACAAGGAAAAGATATTCGTTGATATATCGACGCCGAGGGGAAAGCAGCTGCTTGAGGGCATCGAAGACGGGAACACGATATATCCGAACGAGAGTTTTCATGACCTTATAATAGCGTACAATGCGCTGTTATTCGAAAATACGCCGGAACGACTGACGAGGGGAATGGAGCATGCGTTAAAGGCATACGAAGCGAACCCGACGCGGACGCCGCTGCAACTGATACAGATGTATTACGATCGTTATGCGCAGCTGAGGCCGCAGATTGATGTGTTCTGGCAAAAGCTGGTGGACGATTTCGAGGCGAACAGGAAGGGGTATTTTAAGCACAGCGGATATTATTTTAAGGCGATCGGGGTCATAATCGCAATGGGGCATCTTGAGCCACAAGCGGCTGCGCAGAACAAAAAGGACGTAGTCGAATTGTATGAACGAGAGAAGGTGGCGCTGCAGAAGGTGATAGAGGAGATGCAGGACAAGAGATGGTGAGCGTCGCGGCCAGGGGCCCCGACGAAATGTCCAATATCCAATGTTCAATAGCCAATGTTGAATCCGCCGAAGGCGGGGAGTTAGTAACCCGTGCCACGTGGCTCGTGACTCGAAAACAGCTTAGAGCGTACAGCGGACAGTTCAACCTCAAATCAAAAAGCAAAAAGTAAATGGCAAAAATTTATGGCTCGGCCATCCCTGTTCGGGAGAAGTGAGAAGACAAAAAGGGAATGTCCAATGTTCAATGATGAAGTAAATTACGCCGGAGGCGGGTGAAAGGGTAAGTAGTCCTCACGTGTGCCCCCCGGCGAGAGGCCCAAAGCAACACAATGCCCCCCGCAGTTTTGCCCCGCCTCGAAAAGCGGGACTCTGCTGCGCTTCGCTTCCGACTTCGCTGGACAGGTCGCATAACTAAGCGCAGGGGGTCTTCGCTGCGCTTCGAGGGCTATATACAAACGCCCGATGGGGGCGTTCATTGGGTAACCCCGCCACTCGCCAAGAGCGGAGATGGCGGGGCTAAATATTATTTGGATGACCCCGAAGCAGGCTTCGGGGCTAACCGAAACAACTATGGAAATCCGTGTAAACAGCGATTAGAATATCTCAGATTTTAGATTTCGGATTGCGGATTAAAGAATTGACGATTGCCGGTTGTCGATTGACGATTAGAATACAGACGCGGAGAAATAGAATTTAAGATTTAAGATTTAAGATTTGAACCACAGATGACGGAAAAATATTAAATGTTAAATATCCAATGTCCAATATAAAAGTGAAAAGACAAAAATGACAAATAGTGAATTGAACAAAAGACCTTTATCGCTCAGTGTGTTTTTTCCGTGCTATAACGAGCAGGACAACGTCGGGCAGACGGCACAGCGGGCGGTAGAGGTCCTCGAAGGATTGAAAGCGGATTACGAGATAATTCTCGTTGACGACGGAAGCGCAGACCAGACAGGGGCAAGAGCAGATGCAATCGCGGCGGGAAATAATCGAGTCCGGGTAGTGCATCATCCGCAGAATATGGGGTATGGGGCGGCACTGCAATCGGGGATAAGAGCGGCGAAGAAAAAGCTTATTTTTTTCACGGACGGGGACGGGCAGTTCGATATTGGCGAAATAAAGCTGCTTTTGCCTTTGATAGAGCAGAATGATATTGTGTGCGGATACCGGCTTGACCGGAAAGACCCGTTTATGCGAAAGCTGAACGGGTATATGTGGACGAGATTGGTGAATCTTTTGTTCGGGATGCATATCCGTGATATCGACTGCGCGTTTAAGCTGTTCCGCGCGGAGATATTCAATGGAATGAAGATGTCGAGCGCGGGGGCGCTGATTAGCGCGGAGATATTAGCAAGGGCGACGCGACGCGGGGTCAGGATAGCAGAAGTAGGGGTGCATCATTACCCACGAAAGGCAGGCAAACAAACAGGGGCGAAACTGACGGTGATTCTGCGAGCGTTTAAGGAGTTGTTTAAGCTGTACAATCGAATAAGAAAAGGGGAGTAGTAATTTCGGATTTCGGATTGTAGATTGCGGATTTGTTTTACCGCGGAGACCGCAAAGTCCGCAGAGAATAAGATAGAAAACAGAAGACAGAGGACAGAAGACGGAATTAGCCACAGAGAGCACAGAGGTCACAGAGAATTTATAGATGGTAAGGGGTAAAAGAAAGACGACGAAGAAGAAAACGACGGTGAATCTGTTTGTATATGGTTCGCTGAGAGACCCGCAGATATTCGAGTCGATATGCGGGATGAGTTTTACGCGCAAGAGCAGCAAGGCGGATTCGCATACGTTATTGGCTGAGCCGGCGTTTCTGGCGGGGCACAAGAAGGTAAGCCCGGACAACGTGTATTTTTACGCCGTCGAGTCGGCGGGGGCGAAAATCGAGGGGTTCGTGATTTATGACGTGCCTGCGGGGGCGATGGCGGAGATTGACCGGTACGAGGGGAAGCGATACGAAAGAGAGACGGTGAGGGTACATACGGCCCAGGGGTTTGTTACGGCGAAGTCGTATCTTGTGAGCGGCGAGGAGATGAAGAAGCATTTCGGGGACAGGTTCCACGTTAATCTGATACATGAGCTTTGGCTGCGGAAGCGTATAGACAATTTTTTGAAGAAGCGGACACGGCCCGGGGACAAGAGCATCGACGCGGAATTAGAGCGATTGGCGGAGCGGGAGCTATTGGCGACGACGGAGCGGGACCTGGTGATAACGCATTATCGAACGGACGCGGTGAGCGATTATTTTTTAGAGCATGAGCTTAACCGGCCCCGGCCGAGCATCAGGCATTTGTACGGGGACGCGCAGGCGGCGAAATATATCAATAATTATCTTGGGATTGTGGTCAAGCAGGTGCTGCTGAACCAGTTAGACGAGAGGATACAGGCGAATTTCCGGTTCGAGCTGGAGCACATGCGGTCATCGGAGCGGTATTTCAAGCGGTCGGTGAGCTTGCTGGTGGCGCTGCAGATAATCAACAACAATATCTCGGCGGTAGAGATGATAGTGAAGCAGTGTCTCAAGACGATGCCATTCGAGAAGTACGATTTGATAGATTACGTTAAATACGCGGTGCGGGCGGCGAGGAGCTTATTCGACGCGAGGGTGGTCGAGACGCAGTTGAATTCGATACGGTCGAATTTACAGCCCGGCTTGGTGCCTATGGGGTGCGAGACGGAGCTGAGCAACGTCGGGGCGGCGATGGTGGAGGAGGACGCTGAAGATGCGAAAAAAGAGGACCCGGCGTACGACTGTTTCCGCTATTTTCATGATTTTCAGCTCGATGTGTTGTCGTGGAAGGTGGGCGGGTACATTGACGACCACAGCGGGGCAGAGGACAGGGAGAGAAGGCAGGGGTTCCTGGAGCTTGCGCCGGGGCGATTGAACGTTGCGCTGGAATTGTCGAGGCCCGCGACGGCGTGCCCGTGGCTTTTGAACCAGCTTATAAACGAGATAACGGCGTTTTACAATGTTAAGCCGCATAGTCTGCATTTGTCGTTCCAGATGCGGAGGCGGCAAATCGGCAAACAGAAGATTTTGCCGCTGGGGTTCGTGAAGTGTTTGCTTGCGCTGGGCGGGGGGACAGAGGTGAACAAGACGGGAAGACTGTGGATTTCGAGGATGGGGCACGACGAGATTACCAGCGGCGAGGAGCTTGTATTCGCCAGGTCGAGCCAGAGGCAGTGGTTTGTCGGCGCGGACGTGGACGGGAGCAAGACGCCGCCGTCGGTAACGGCGTGTACCCAGCAATACAAATTTATCCGGCTGGAGCAGCGGGCGAATTATGAGCCGTTGATAATGTGTCTGAAGGGGCTTCAATTGGCGTATAACCCGGCGGATTACCTGACGGCGGAACAATTGAAAAAGAGCGCAAAACTGCGGCGTGAATACGAGGAATTGAAGACGTGGGCATCTAACCCGACGGAAATCAGCGTGAAGATAATAAAGAGTTTTCTGGAGACGGTCCGCGAGGGGTTAATGAATGAGGCGCATTACAGGCCATCACATAAGCTGCATTATATCGAATGGGCTTTGGGCGCGATTGATATGCGGCTGCGGACGTTTAACGAGCAGATATCACATTGAGTAAGTAGATGGATGGTAATCCGCCTGCGGCGGATAAAACCCTGCCCGCCGTAAGGTGTCCTGCGGACTACAAGTTTTTATTATCCCCTAAACACAAAAAAATCTTCGTATCATGGCATCTTAGTGTGGTAAAATCCTATTCCAAATGAAAGTCATAGTCGCGGAAAAATATGGTTTTTGCGCGGGTGTTCGCAACGCTATAAGCACGGCGGAGAAGGTGTTGGCGGAGAAGGGGCGGGTTTATTCGCTGGGGCCGATTATTCATAACCCTGGCGTTGTCGAGCGATTGGCCAAAAAGGGGCTTGTGACCGTCGATGACGTGGAGCAGATACCGGCGGGGGCGACGGTGCTGATACGCTCGCACGGCGCGGGTTCGCAGGAAATGGCCCATCTTAAAGAAAAATTCGCGGATATCGTTGACGCGACCTGCGTTCTGGTCAAAAGGATGCAGCAAATCGCGATGCAGATGGAGGAGCAGGGGTATAAGGTGGTTATAGTGGGCGACCAGAACCACCCGGAGGTGCGTGCGGTAGTGGGCTGCACAAAGGGGGCGGTGGTGGTGGGTAATGAATCGGACATAAGCACAATAGGAAGCGGGCGACTGGGAATTGTATGCCAGACGACGCAAAGCCCGGAATTTTTCAGCCAGATGCTTTCTGCGATAGCGAAGGCCGGCTTTGATGAAATGAAGGTGGTAAATACGCTGTGCAAGGAGGCGATTAAAAGGCAGCAGGCGGCGGTCGAATTGTGCAGGAAAGTGGATATTATGTTCGTTTTGGGGGGGCGAGAGAGCGCGAATACGCGGAAATTGGCGGAATTGTGCAAAAAGTACAATAATAAAACATTTCATTTGCAAAACTGGGACGAATTTGATAAAAAGCTGGTTTTCGGCTGTCAGACCGCAGGCGTTACAGCAGGGGCCTCAACGCCCCAGTGGATTATTGACGACTTCGTGAATAACCTGGAAGCGGTTGGGTAAGGAATGATTTTACCGCCGAGACCGCAGAGGACGCGGAGTTAAATATGATTTTTCTCAAGGATGAGTAAGGATTTAATAGGCGTTTGCTGTGTAGGCAGATGCTTTTTTGATTATTAACTTTTTAGCCGGGCTATGTTGCACGGTGGTTCGTCGGCGTAAATGTGGGGCGCAGACGGGCGTAAAACGAGACGCCACAGGGGAATAACAGATATATGGTTGACAGAAATATAATTAACAAGTTGGGTTTGACTGCCGAGCAGGTTGACCAGCAGGTCAATGAGATGTTCGGTGAAAAGGAAAACGAGATGTTCCAGGAGGCCCTCCTGGCCAAGGTGGATTCGCATCAGCCGGGGACGATTCTCAAGGGCAAAATTGTTACCCAAATCGGGAACGATGTTATTGTCGAAGTGGGACTCAAGAGCGAAGGCGTGATTGACGCGGCGGAGTTCGATGACCCATCGGAAATAGTGGAAGGCAGAGATATAGAGGCACTCCTCGAAGATACGGATTCGGAGACGGGTCTGCTGTTGCTGAGCAAGCACAAAGCTGACAGAATCAGGGGCTGGGAGAACCTGATTAGCACCAAGAAGGAAGGGGACACGGTCAAAGGTAAGGTCGTCCGCCGGATTAAGGGCGGATTGCTGGTTGATATAGGTGTGCCGGTATTCCTTCCGGCGTCGCAGGTCGATATTAGACGGCCCGGCGATATAAGCAGATTCATAGGCAAGGAAGTTGAGTGCGTAGTTTTGAAGATTGACATCGAAGGCAGGAATATCGTCATATCGAGACGCAAACTTATCGAGGACGAGCGGAAACAGAGCAAAGAAAAGATTCTTACGGAAATCGAGGTCGGCCAGAGGCGAAAAGGTATCGTCAAGAATATCGCGGACTTCGGCGTGTTTGTGGACCTTGGCGGCGTAGATGGATTGCTTCATATTTCGGACCTGAGCTGGGGCCGCGTGAGTCATCCGTCGGAAGTTGTGCGGCTCGATGAGGAAATCGAGTGCGTAGTTATCGGCGTTGACAAGGCGAACGAGAAAATATCGCTCGGACTGAAGCAGAAAAGCCCAAGCCCGTGGGAAAACGTCGAGCACGATTACCCGGTCGGATCGAGGGTCAAGGGCAAGGTCGTAAATATTATGAATTACGGCGTGTTTGTCCGGCTCGAAGACGGGATTGAGGGGCTTGTTCATATCAGCGAGATGAGCTGGACCAAACGGCTCAATCACCCCAGCGAGATGCTGAACCTGAACGACGAAGTCGAGGTGATGGTCCTCAACGTCAACAAGGACAAGCAGGAGATTTCGCTGGGATTGAAGCAGACGGAGACCAACCCGTGGTCGGTAGCGGCACAGAAGTATCCGCCGGGGACATTAGTCAACGCGACGGTCCGCGGCGTTACGAATTACGGCGCCTTTGTCGAGGTCGAAGAAGGCATCGACGGGATGATTCATATTTCGGACCTTAGCTGGACGAGGAAGTTCAGCCATCCGAATGAAGCGCTACAGAAGGGCGATAAGGTAAAATGCGTCGTTCTGGATATCGATCCGGAAAAGCAACGTGTATCGCTTGGCGTAAAGCAGTTGAGCGAAGACCCGTGGCTTCACGCGATACCGGAGAAGTATATCCCCGGTCATATCGTCAGGGGCAAGGTAACGAAGCTGACGAATTTCGGGGCATTTGTGCAGCTTGAGCCGGACCTCGAGGGACTGCTGCATATTTCAGAGCTGTCGGACCAGAAAATCAAGAAGCCGCAGGACATTGTTAAGGTTGATGATGAGCTTGAGGTGAAGATATTGAAGGTTGACAGTGAGGCACGGAAGATTGGCTTGAGCTTGCGAAGGGCACAGTGGGCTGCTGAAGGGCAGTCCCCTGAGGGGCAGGCAGGCGAAGGCACAGACGCTGTTGTCGCAGAGACCGTCGCCACAGAGGGCGAGCAGCCGGAAGGCACACCAGCCCCAGCGGAAGAACAGCCGCCGGCGGCAGATGAGCCAGGCCCGGAACAGCCAACACTATAAAAGCGGTTTGTAACAGAGGTGATAAGAGGTCAGGACAGAAATGTTCCTGACCTCTTTTTTTATTACCTGCCACTAAGACACAAAGACACGAAAAAAGTTTTGAGTTACGGAGGGCGGAAGAATGTCCAATCCGCCACAGGCGGATAAATGTCGAATATTAAATGTTCAATGTCCAATCCGCCGGACAAGTCGTTACTTTATCTTTATCGAGCCGAAGCTGGTTTTCAGGTCCATTTTGCCTTTGCCCCGTTCGACTCCGCCGGGGGCAGGCTTGCCGATTGTGCCGTAAAGCTTGGTCTTGCCGAAATCGCCCTTAACGGTTATCGGTAATTCCGTTTTGACGCTGCCGAAGCTCGTTTCAACGGCCACGTCCCCTGCGAAATTCGGCGGTACAGCCACATCCACATCGCCGAATGAGGTCTCAATTCTCGCTCGTATATCGGGCGGGCAGGCGGCGGAGAAATCGATGTCCATTTTTCCGAAGCTCGATTTTGCCGAAAAATTGTCTGTGGTTATTTTCTCACAGTCAACCGCGCCATACGAGGTGTCTAATTGAATCCTGCCTGTGATATTATCCGCGTATATTTTCCCGAAACTGGTTTTTGCGTCGATATTACCCGTGATATTTTTCAGCTCGACATTGCCGAAGGAGGTTTCGCACTTTATGCCCGTTCTGTTCGGTACGGTAACATCATAACTGACCCCGATTGAACGGTTGCCGTTAGTATTCGGCTTTTCAACCTTGAATACGAGGACCTTGCCCTCGGTAACAAGCGTTATTTTTGTCTGCTCCGCGAGTTGTCTGGCCTCGTCCAAAGTCGGGGCCTGGCCGTTGATTGTGGCGGTTGCGGTGCAATCCGTCGTATCGGCACCTATGATTTTCACGCTGCCGAAGCTCGTATCAATCTTTATCTGTTCCAATCCTGCCATTGAAGCCGACATCTGCACAGTTGTTTCATAGTGCGCCTTTGCGGGCCACCCCCAGCACATACAGCATCCGCAAATAAGCGAGGTTAAAACAAGACAGCAGGCCAATAGAGTTGCAGGTAAATACCTTCTCATTACTTTTCTCCTGAAATACGCAACCATTCTGATTCTTATTTTGACTCGCCGATGTTACGGTTTTGTTACGATATTGTCACTTTTTGGAATAATTATGCAAGCGTCTTTAGCCACAGATTGCGCAGATTACACTGATTTATTTTTAGCCACCCTTCGACGATGCTGCACAGGGCAAGCAGATTCCCGGGGAGGCATTGGTTAGTACCGATAACAAGGCGATTATTTTTCTGATAAAACGTGATACCGAGGTGTTTTCCGCCTGCGGCGGATAAATTTCAGGTAAACCGAGGGGGAAAGTGTGTCGATATTCATTTAGCGTGTAGCGTATAGCGGATAGCGTATAGGTCGGAGGTAAATATGGCTTTTGATGTGACAATAAAAGAGTATCTTCGGGAAATAGACGAGGCGCCGCTGCTTTCAGCGGAAGATGAACATAATCTGGCTTTGCGGATAACTGAAGATAACGACCCGGAGGCGCGCGAGCTGCTGGTTCGGAGCAATCTTCGATTGGTAGTCAGTATTGCCAAGAAATACGCGAACAGGGGGGCGCTGTCGTTAGGCGATTTGATTGAGGAAGGCAATCTCGGCTTGATAAGGGCGGTAGATTATTTTGACCCGAATCGCGGGACGCGATTCAGCACATACGCGGCATGGTGGATAAGGCAGGGCATAAAGAGCGCACAACTGGGAGACGTTCGGCCTGTTCATGTACCTGGGTATATGATAGGGCTGATTAACCAGTGGCGTCATACGATGGCGGAGGTAGCGAACAAGCTTGGCAGGAAGCCGACAGTGGAGGAAATGGCGGACGTAACAGGTATGTCTGTGAAGAAGGCGAGGATTATCGACGAGACGGTGAAGGTCCTCGGCTCGGCAAATGACAATCAGCAGCCAGAAGCAGGTGAGGAAAGCCAGTCATTCGACGTGAATATCAGAAACCAGAGCGTGGGCAGGCCTGAAGATGAGATGGTCGGAGATGAGGAAAAGGCGAAGGTGATACAGATTTTGAGCCAGATGGACCCGAGAGACGCGGAGGTCCTGCGGCTGCATTACGGGCTTGGCGGCAAAGCGCCGATGGGCTTAAAGGAAATCGGTGAAAAGCTGGGCTTGACCCGCGAGCGAATCAGGCAGATTCAGCATGAGGCACTGACGAAGCTCTACGAGTTTATGGAAGAGATGTAGCCGGAGGACTGAGGACAGAAGACGGAAGACAGTTTCAATTGCGGATTTCGGATTGTAGATTGCGGATTAACAAATTGCCGATTGTCGATTTCAAATTTCCTATTTATGATTTTAGCGGGGAGATTGTCTGCCCGGGGGG